>UMCX01101754.1_pt1 | contig 13520 bp, 9 predicted proteins | sample 1964341 | NCBI WGS metagenome assembly UMCX01 (sample SAMEA4835979, study PRJEB28245) | human gut metagenome | biome: gut microbiome; material: fecal sample | place: Denmark | collected 2008
ACGCGCGGGGGCTAAATCTTCATATTGTCCAGCGGAAATCATCTCATTGCCGTAAACATCCAGAACTAGCTTTTGTCCGGATTGGGTTTTCACAACTACCATGCCGGATAAGTCCGCGTAAGGATATTCAACAGTTTCGTTCATGATGGACAAACTCATCTGCGGCTGATAAATGCAGGGGATTACTAAAGCACCGCTTTGGTCGCAATATCCCCAGTTACCGGCTGCATCCTTTACCGCGATTAAAGATTCACCGGCCATGCAGGCATCCTGGTAGTCGAAATCGGTTAAAATTGTACCGCTTTTATCCGCAACGGCAAAAGGTGCAGAATTGTCAACAAGATAACCGGCATATTCATCATCCCAAATGCCTTGCTGGATGCCAACCAAATCAGGAGCATACACCTGTTCGATGGGCGTGCCACTAAATGTATAGACACCAATAGCAGAACGGTAAATCTGGCTGTCACCTAAAATCCACTGGATGCCATACCCGCCGTGCCCGCCCAGCATGGTTGTAAAAGGCATTTGTTGGGCAACCAGCTCCTGGTTAATCTGTTCTTCCAGGGCATTCAGCTTCTGGTAATCGTATGTATCATCTACCCCAATGGAGAGCTCCTGCTCACCATACAGGTACGGGATGCTTTCTGACAAATCTTCCAGAAAAGCATTACAGTTGGCAGCATTAAACAGGCTCCAGCGTTCGCCCTTGCGCACAGCGTACAGATTTCGGGCAGCGGCGTAACCGGCAGTGTGGGTTTCGCGGGAGAAGAGAGGAATCATCTCGTCAAAATCATATTGCGGCGGTAACTTCCAGTTGGCATTGCTAGTGGATGGTATAGCTGTGGCAACAGCTTCAATGGTCGGGGAAAGAGCAGCGGAGGAAACAGGTTTGTTTTCTGGCGCTGCAGCACAAGCGGTAAGCATTATTGCGGTGATAACACTGGCGGAAAATGAGAATAACTTCCTTTTCATGGCTTTTCACTCCTTGCGTAAATGATTTTTCGGTAAGAAGAAGAAGTAATATAAGAAAGTGAATTCATAAACCCTATAATATCTTATTTTATCAAAAATATCTGCTAATGGGAATAGCTAACAATTCTACATGGATAAATTTGGATAGTATGACAAAGATTGCAGAATTGGAGTGAAAGTCCGAATTATGGGATGAGTTATCTGCTATAATAAAAGAAACAAGGAGATGATTACCATGTTACTCGGTCATACCAAACAAATCAATGGCGTCTGGAAAATACAATCCCTAAAGCAACACAGTGAAAACGTGGCCGAGTACTGCGCACGGGCGTGCCAGCCGCTGGGACTTGAAAACTTGGGCCGTCTTACAGGCTGGCTCCATGACGCTGGGAAATCTCATAGCAACGTTCAAAAACATCTGAGAGGTCAGACAAACGAAAGAATCAATCATTCCAGCGCCGGAATGCGGTGGCTATGGGAAAATTATGGCGGAGAAACAGCTTCACCACCTTCTCGCTTGACTGCGCAAATGGCAGCATTGGCAATCGGATCCCATCACTCTGAACGTATGGATGTTTTCGACCTAGGTGGAGTAGAACCCTGGATAAAACATATGTATTCAGAGCAGGCTCAAGAGCTATATGAAGAAAGCTGCCGGGCCTTTTTTGCGGATTGCATAAGTGAAACAGAGATACGGCAAATGTTTGCCAAAGCTGCGCAGGAGGTAGAATGTCTTGTGCGGAAAATCCGAACGCAGGAAGGAAAGAAGCCGCGGCTTTGTATCTATCAGGTCATGTTGGGGTTGGCACACAGATTTTTGTTTGCAGCCCTGATCGATGCAGACTGGTTGGATTCAGGCAACTATTATAATCAAGAAGGATGCCTTCCCCCGGAGCAGCTTCCGCCATGGGATCTGATAGAAAGCAATGTTGAAAGATTCCTGAACAATTTGCAGCCCCGACATAAAATAGATACCTTGCGTGCAGAAATTTCGGAGCAATGCAAGACAGCAGGCGAATGTGCAAAGCAGGGTATTTACCGCTTGTATGTGCCAACAGGCGGAGGAAAAACATTTTCCGGGCTGCGATATTGTGTGCATGCGGCCAAAAAACTTTCGGCCCGGCATATTTTCTATGTTGCACCGTTCCGGTCGATTATCGGACAGAATGTACAGGAGTTCAAAAAGGCATTAGGCGGCAGTGAATATCTGTTGGAGCACCATACGGATGCGGTGCTGGATACAGAGGACCCCGAAATTCTCCGCCAGCTGGAACGCTGGCAGGAAGCGCCGGTGATATGTACAACTATGGTACAGATGCTGCAAACCCTGTTTTGCAGCAGGCGGCAGAATGTGCGCCGCATGGCAGCACTGGCAAATTCTATCTTGGTGTTTGACGAAATACAGTCCCTGCCCATTTGCCATACATACTTGTTCAACCAGGCGGCAAATTTCTTGGCGTACTATTTGGGGTGCGTTGTTGTTTTGTGTACGGCAACACAGCCAGCGCTAAACGAAGTAGCAAACCCTTTGCGGTTTGCATCGCCGGTGGACCTGGTCCCGGATTACCAGCTGCGCTTTGCGCAGTTCCGAAGGACAAAGATTGAAGTGCCCGAAACAGGAAATGGATTTCAGGCAGGAGAACTCGCAGAATTTGTACGGAGCAAGCAAGACGAGAATGGCAGCATTTTGATCATCTTGAATACCCGTTCGGCGGTCGAAAAGGTGTTTGAGGCTTTGAAACAATCCCAGCCGGAACATACACAACTTTACTGCCTGACCACGCACCTGTGTGCAAAGCACCGTGCAGATGTTATCGCAGAAGTTAAGCAAAAATTAAACACCTTACACGGTCAGGAACGTTTGATCTGTGTAAGCAGTCAGCTGATAGAAGCAGGCGTGGATGTAAGCTTTGATTGCGTCATTCGAAGTATGGCTGCGCTGCCCAGTGTGGCCCAGGCTTCCGGCCGATGCAACCGCAATGCGGAAAGGAAATGCCGCACGGTGTATCTTGTTAAAACCTACAATCTGGAAAATCTGGATCGACTTCCGGAACTGCGCAACGGCAGGGAAGCCACACGGCACCTGCTGCAGCAATTACAAAGGGATGCGGACCTGTTAGAGCCGGAAAGTATTTTGAGGTACTACCAGCTTTATTATGCAGAGTCCCAACAACAGGAATGGATGGGTGATCCGGTTGAATTAAAGGGGTACATTCCCCCAAAAACAGTGAATTTGTTTGACCTTTTGTCAGATAATCAGGAAAGTGTGCTAGCCTGGAAAGAGACAACAGGAAAACAAAAGTTCCCCAATTACTTGCTCCGGCAGGCGTTTGCCACGGCAGAAAGGAATTTCCATGCTTTGGAGGACATTACAACGCCGGTGGTGGTTCCCTATGGGGAAGATGGCGCGGATATGGCAACAAGACTTTCGTCCAGTAAACCGCTTACCCCCAAAATGCTGCGGGACGCACAACGCTTTACCGTTGGTATTACAACAAATGAAAAAATACGCCTGGCAGATCAAGGCGCACTGTACACAGTAAAAGAAGGGGCAGTGACAATTCTTAACAAGGAATATTACGATGACGAAAAGGGAATTCAGATAAGCCCCGGATTTATGCCAATACAATTTGCTTAACAAGGAGGGTTAGACTTTGCAATACGAAAATTCAATATCCATGCAGGTATATGGGCGTTATGCATTGTTCAGCGACCCAATTACCCGCGTAGGCGGCGAAAAATTCAGCTACCCGGTGCCCACCTACCAGGCATTGAAGGGCATTTATGAAAGCTGCTATTGGAAACCAACGTTCACCTGGGTAATTGATGAACTGCGCGTGATGAACCCGATTGAAAGACAATCAAAAGGCATCCGTCCCATTATGTACAACAATGGAAAAAACGATCTTTCCATCTATACGTACCTTTCCGATGTTTGCTACCAGGTGCGGGCACATTTTGAATGGAACGAACATCGCCCAGACCTGGAAAAAGACCGCAATGAAAACAAACATTACGCTATTGCAAAGCGTATGTTGGAACGCGGCGGCAGAAGAGATATCTTTTTGGGAACACGCGAATGCCAGGGGTATATTGAACCCTGCATTTTTGGCCTGGGAAAAGGGCATTATGATGATGTTTCATCCCTGGACCTAGGCCTAATGGAGCACGGCATTACCTATGCGGACGAAAACGGGAAAGGCGTGATGCAGGAACGCTTTTGGCACCCGGTAATGCAGAACGGAAAAATCTGTTTTTGTCGCCCGGAAGAATGCGAAATTGTGCGTGATATCCACCCGCAAAAGATGAAGACCTTTACGCTGGGTGAAACAGTCAGCGACTGCGATGATTTGTACAGGGAGGTGATACAGGAATGAGCTGGCTTAGCTATTGCTATAAAACCTACCAGAATAGCGTGTCAGAAATTGGAAAGCAGCAGCCTGGGAAAGTTCCACTACTGCCGGTGGCTCACACGACGCAGCAGGTCAACATTGAAGTGGAGCTGGACAAGGACGGAAACTTTCAGTATGCAGGCTTGCTGGCACAAGATCAAAGGACAACGATCATTCCTTGCACAGAGGAATCTTCGGCGCGGACATCCGGCATGGTGCCGCACCCGCTAGTGGATAAACTGCAATATATTGCGGCAGATTATCCCACTTTTGGTGGTAGTAAAGAATCCGGATGGCCGCTTTACCACAAGCAGTTACAAGCGTGGTGTACATCTCCTTATGCCCACCCGGCTGTGTGTACAGTCCTGCACTACCTAGAAAAAGAATGCCTGATCGCAGACCTGGTCAAGGCAAATATTTTGTTTATAGATGAAAATGGAACTCTGCCAACAAAATGGCAGGGAAACAAAGAAGACAAGCCCCCTATTTTGGATACGCTGACCGGTAGTGACCAGACGGAATCTTTTGTCCGGTTCCGCGTTGACAATGTTGATTTGTCGCGTGATACAACAGTCCGAGAAAGCTTTATCCGCTTTTATGAAACACAGTTAAAAGATATTGACTATTGCACAGTTCAGGGAATCAAAATGCCGATTTCTACATTAAGCCCGTATAAGATCCGCAACCCAGGTGACCGTGCAAAGTTGATATCCAGCAATGACAATACGAATTATACTTACCGCGGGCGCTTTGCGGATGCAGCGCAGGCACTTTCGATTGGTTATGAAACAACCCAAAAGGCACACAGCGCCTTGCGATGGTTGGTCAGCAAGCAAGGGGTAAATACAGGGGACCAGACTGTACTTGTTTGGGGAACACAGAACGAAGCAGTACCCAATGTGCTGGGGGATACTCTCGATATTGCCCAGGAATATAATCCACTAGCAGGCGATGATTGGGACGATTTTGAGGAAGATACAGAAAGGTTGCCTGCGGATACCCAAGAAGAAATTGCACGGCAGTTTAACCGGGCCATTCTGGGGTATCAGCACCAGTTGAAGGACAATTCCCAAACGGCGGTCATGATTTTGGATTCTGCTACACCTGGCCGGTTGTCCATCCGGTACTATCAGGAACTGCAGGGCTCTAAGTTGCTTGCCAATATAAAGGATTGGCACGATGCGTTCCAATGGCAGCTGGAATACCGCAGTGTAGAGGAGCCGACGGAACTGGGCAAAAAGCCCAAGATCAAGAAAGTTGTCTTTGTTGGTGCGCCTGCCCCGGCGGACATTGCAAAAGCAGCCTATGGCGAAAAAGTGGATGCAAAGCTGAAACAAGCCACAATCGAACGACTGATTCCCTGTATTACCAATGGGGAGCGCTTCCCGCGGGATTTGATGATCAGCGCGGTAGATCGGGCAACAAACAGCATTGGCCTGGATTATTGGGAACAACAAAAAACACAAAACATTGCCTGCGCCCTTGTGCGTGGGTACTATCATAGAAATAAGAAGGTGGATTATCCGATGAATGTTGATGAAACCATTAAAGACCGAAACTATTTGTTTGGGAGAATTTTAGCCTGTGCAGAACAGATTGAAAGACGGGCGTTGATTCAGCTAGGAAATGAGAGCGAAAAACGTTTGACAAATGCAGAGCGTTTAAGAACCGCGTTTGCTCTGCACCCGGCAGCAACAACACTTCTTTTAGATAAAAAATTAAATCCGTACCTGAACAGAATGAAAAACCGTAACGGAATGGATAGCCAAAGGTATGCGATGATGCAAGAATTATTACATAAGATTGGCACAGAAAACTTTACGAACAAAAGACTTGGTGAGCTGTATCTGGTTGGCTATGCCGACCAGATGATGGACTTTAAGGCCGAAAATGCAGAATATAAAGCGAAAGCAAAAAAGCAGGAGGAATAAAAGATGGCTGTGCTGCAGAATAAAATCGACTTTGCACTTGTGATTGCTGTAAACCATGCGAACCCGAACGGTGACCCGCTGAACGGAAACCGCCCGCGCGAAACGTATGAGGGACTGGGTGAAATTTCGGATGTGTGCCTGAAACGCAAGATCCGCAACCGCATGATGGACCTTGGCCAGAATGTGTTTGTCCAGTCGGACGACCGCTGCAATGATGGCTTCAAAAGCCTGAAAGACCGTGCAGACGGCTGCCCAGCAGTGAAAAAGGCTGAAAAAGATAAAGATGCTTATGCAAAGGCTGCCTGTGAAACCTGGCTGGATGTGCGCAGCTTTGGCCAGGTGTTTGCCTTTAAGGGGAAAGAATCCAAGGGCGATGGTGTTTCCGTTGGCGTGCGCGGCCCGGTATCTATTCATCCGGCTTTCAGCGTGGACCCGATTGATGTCGATGATATCCAGATCACAAAGAGCGTGAACGGTACGACTGGCGAAAAGAAGTCAAGCGATACCATGGGCATGAAGCACCGTGTGGCTTTTGGCGTGTACACAACCTTTGGCAGCATTAACTGCCAGCTGGCAGAAAAGACCGGCTTTACAGATGAAGATGCAGAAATCATCAAAGAAGCGCTGCGCACACTGTTTGAAAACGATATTTCCTCTGCCCGCCCGGATGGCAGTATGGAGGTGGTTCGCCTGTATTGGTGGCGTCATAACTGCAAAAGCGGACAGTATTCCTCGGCAAAGGTCCATCGCTGTCTGCATGTGGAGCTAAAAGAAAGTGTGGCACAAGCACACCGGGTGGAAGATTATAATATTACTTGCGATACCCTGAACGGATTGACACCGGAAGTGTATGATGAATACTGATGACTATCTGCAAATGTCTGGCATCCAGCACTTTGCATTCTGCCGCCGCCAATGGGCACTTGCGTACCTGGAACAACAATGGTCCGAAAACCAACGCACCGCCGAAGGCCGCCTGCAGCATACCCGCTGCCATGATGTTACCCTGACGGAAAAACGCGGCGATTTGCTGATCGCCCGCGGTATGAGGGTCGTCAGCCACCGCTTAAAACTGACCGGCGACTGCGATGTGGTAGAGTTTCACAAGGATCCAAACGGCGTGTCATTGCAGGGCCGCCGCGGCCTGTGGCAGCCCATGCCCGTGGAATATAAGCATGGCCGCAGCAAGGTAAACGATGCCGATCGTTTGCAGCTCTGCGCACAGGCCATGGCGCTGGAAGAAATGCTGGTGTGCGAAGTGCCGGAAGGGGAAATCTTTTATGAAGAAACCCGGCAGCGGGAACATGTTTCCCTGACACCGGAACTGCGCAGCACCGCGCAGACCATGGCGGATGAGATGAACCGCCTGTTTGCGCGCGGCTATACCCCAAAAAGCAAACCCGGCAAGCATTGCAATGCCTGCTCACTGAAAGAACTTTGCCTGCCGGCGCTGTATCAGCAGGCAGACCCGGCGGCGTATCTGCGGGAGCATATTGAGGAGGGCGCGCCATGAGAAAGCTGCTCAACACCCTGTTTGTCATCAATGAGGACGCTTACCTGACATTGGATGGCGAAAACCTTGTTGTTACCCGCAATAAGCAGGAAACCCACCGCTATGCCCTGCATACGCTGGAAGGCATCGTCTGCTTTACTTACGCGGGTGCCAGCCCCGCTTTGATGGGAGCTTGTGCCCGGCGGGGCATTGACCTTTGCTTTTTTGACCCGTATGGCAGATTTCAGGCCCGCACCGTGGGGGAAGAACGCGGCAATGTGCTGCTGCGTCAGACGCAGTACCGCGTGTCGGATGACCCGGCCCAGAGCTGTCGCTATGCCCGGAGCTTTATCCTTGGTAAAGTGTATAACGCGCGCTGGGTGCTGGAACGCGCAACCCGCGATCATCCCCAGCGTGTCCCGGTCGAAAAACTGAAACGCACCTCCACCCAGCTAGCCGCCGCGCTGCCGCTGATACAGACCAGCGATGATCCGGAACAGCTGCGCGGCCTGGAAGGCGAGGCAGCCCAGCGCTACTTTGACTGCCTGAATGACCTAATTCTGCAGCAAAAGCAGGATTTTGTGTTTGAGGGCCGCAGCCGCCGTCCACCGCTGGACAATGTGAATGCGCTGCTTTCGTTTGCCTACAGCATGCTGGCGCGGGAGTGTGCATCCGCCTTGACCGCTGTGGGCCTGGACCCTTATGTTGGCTTTATGCACCGCCCGCGCCCCGGCCGCAAAAGTCTGGCACTTGACCTGATGGAAGAACTGCGGGCGGTTTATGCAGACCGGCTGGTCATCAGCTGCATCAATCAAAAGATCATCACGGCAAAACACCTGCAAAAACAGGAAAATGGTGCCGTACTGCTGACGGATGATGGCCGCAAAGCTTTCCTGACCGCATGGCAGAACAAAAAGAAGGAAGAGATCACCCATCCGTTTTTGAAAGAAAAACTGCCCTGGGGGCTGGTGCCCTATGTTCAGGCGCTTTTGCTGGCCCGTGCTCTGCGCGGCGACCTGGAAGTGTACCCACCGTTTTTCTGGAAGTGAGGTGCCGTTATGTTGGTGCTTGTAACCTATGATGTCAACACCGAAACAGCCGCCGGTCGTCGCAGGCTGCGCAAAGTAGCAAAAGTCTGTGTAGACTACGGCCAGCGGGTGCAAAACTCCGTATTTGAGTGCCTGCTGGATGCCGCGCAATACACGATGTTCAAAGCAAAATTGACCGAACTGATCGATTCGGAATCGGACAGCCTGCGCTTTTATCAACTGGGAAACCATTACAAAAGCAAAGTCGAGCATGTGGGTCTGCACCCGGATTTTGATCAGGATGGAATCTTGTTTGCTTAGTGCGAGGGGAAGGCAATCATAAAATTCCCGGTTCCTTCGCACCAGAAAATATGAAAAAAACAGGGGCAGAAAGGGTAAAATACAGCCTTGCCTGTCAGCATGAAGATGCAATCTCCATAAAATTTGTTTCATATGCGCAAAAGTGCCCCACTGTTTTGTGCACTTTTGCTGTCGCTCTCCGCAAGGAGAGCGTGGATAGAAATTTTGCTCGTGTTGGTGTTGGGGATACCCACCTCGTCGCTCTCCGCAAGGAGAGCGTGGATAGAAATGCAGATCGGCAGGCAGTGCGAGATCATCAACTTGCGTCGCTCTCCGCAAGGAGAGCGTGGATAGAAATATGAAATGGCAGCAAGGCGAGGTCAGTTATGGCAAAGTCGCTCTCCGCAAGGAGAGCGTGGATAGAAATGCCGCTTGTGGCTAAGATCGACGTGGGGTGGTGGGTCGCTCTCCGCAAGGAGAGCGTGGATAGAAATAAGATGGCAAAGGGGGGCAAGCTGTTATGACGGGTCGCTCTCCGCAAGGAGAGCGTGGATAGAAATGTACTATGTCAAAGCCAAAGGCGACTTAAACAGGTCGCTCTCCGCAAGGAGAGCGTGGATAGAAATAACAAGGCCGTGAAACAGCTTGCAAAAGATAATGGGTCGCTCTCCGCAAGGAGAGCGTGGATAGAAATTTGACGAGGACGACCCGGACAACCTGTGGAGCGGTCGCTCTCCGCAAGGAGAGCGTGGATAGAAATATGCCGACGGCCCAACGATGCAGAGGGCCCTTGGGGGTCGCTCTCCGCAAGGAGAGCGTGGATAGAAATTTGTCTGCCTGTTCGCGGGCAGTCTGCTCGGCTGGTCGCTCTCCGCAAGGAGAGCGTGGATAGAAATATACTCATCCTGCGCTTTTGTGGTCCCGTCATTGGTGTCGCTCTCCGCAAGGAGAGCGTGGATAGAAATCTCGTTATGTGGACCGTGTGGCCGTCAACCACAAAGTCGCTCTCCGCAAGGAGAGCGTGGATAGAAATGCATAAATGCATTCCGAAAATCCACCCCATGAAGTCGCTCTCCGCAAGGAGAGCGTGGATAGAAATGTGCACGGTGTCAATGCCGCCATGGTAGCTGCCGTCGCTCTCCGCAAGGAGAGCGTGGATAGAAATGTCGCTTGTGCTGCATTGAGAATCCCGTTGCCGGTCGCTCTCCGCAAGGAGAGCGTGGATAGAAATTTGCGGTGCGGCCCTATGACGCGCCGATGAAGCGCGTCGCTCTCCGCAAGGAGAGCGTGGATAGAAATGGGTATCGGTTACTACAGTGACTGGGCCAACGATGGTCGCTCTCCGCAAGGAGAGCGTGGATAGAAATTTGCGGTGCGGCCCTATGACGCGCCGATGAAGCGCCGTCGCTCTCCGCAAGGAGAGCGTGGATAGAAATACCGGTAGGCCACGGCCCCGGCCCAGGACCCGGCCGTCGCTCTCCGCAAGGAGAGCGTGGATAGAAATGCTGATGTGGTACCAGTGCAACACTGTCGTGAGGGGTCGCTCTCCGCAAGGAGAGCGTGGATAGAAATGAGATCAATCTCAAAAGCCCGTGCACCATCATTGTCGCTCTCCGCAAGGAGAGCGTGGATAGAAATAGGGACGTTTTGCCGGTGTAGCTCTCTTTTACGCGTCGCTCTCCGCAAGGAGAGCGTGGATAGAAATGGAGGCATCAAGGGGTATTACACCAAAGGGCTGCAGTCGCTCTCCGCAAGGAGAGCGTGGATAGAAATTTGATGACCAACGGTGACGTGTCCGCACCCAGCGCGTCGCTCTCCGCAAGGAGAGCGTGGATAGAAATGACATAGCCGAACTCACAGCGCATTTACCGCTTGGTCGCTCTCCGCAAGGAGAGCGTGGATAGAAATTGCGGTCGTTTCGTGTACCAGCTGCTTGCCATTGGTCGCTCTCCGCAAGGAGAGCGTGGATAGAAATGCTATGTGTTCGTTGTACATTTCCAGCCACGCCTCGTCGCTCTCCGCAAGGAGAGCGTGGATAGAAATTGTAGGGCTTGACCTGTCCAGCGGTGGCGACTTAACAGTCGCTCTCCGCAAGGAGAGCGTGGATAGAAATGTACATTGCCTGCCGCGCCATGCGTCGCACGTAACGTCGCTCTCCGCAAGGAGAGCGTGGATAGAAATACTCCATTGACTATATTGTTGATTATGTCAATGAGTCGCTCTCCGCAAGGAGAGCGTGGATAGAAATCTATGGGCTTAGATGGGAGGTTCAAGCTATGACTGGTCGCTCTCCGCAAGGAGAGCGTGGATAGAAATAATCCACTCGAAACAATCATAATTCTGACGAAACAGTCGCTCTCCGCAAGGAGAGCGTGGATAGAAATGTCACACTGTCAGCTTTAGCGCCTAAACAGAATCGTCGCTCTCCGCAAGGAGAGCGTGGATAGAAATGGCCCGCAAGCCATCTATCCAAGTTCGACACCTCCCGTCGCTCTCCGCAAGGAGAGCGTGGATAGAAATGAAGGTATTAATTTTTGGCAGAGCATCGAAACCCCCGTCGCTCTCCGCAAGGAGAGCGTGGATAGAAATATCGACAACTGGACGTGGACGGCTGGCATGTGGTGTCGCTCTCCGCAAGGAGAGCGTGGATAGAAATGCGTCTGCCTGCTGGTGGCGCGGAATAGCAAGGGGTCGCTCTCCGCAAGGAGAGCGTGGATAGAAATACCTTATGTAGTGCGCCTGTGTGCAGGTGGCCTGATGTCGCTCTCCGCAAGGAGAGCGTGGATAGAAATATTTTGCACATCATGGCGGTAACAGGGTATTGCCCGTCGCTCTCCGCAAGGAGAGCGTGGATAGAAATTACATTGGCAGGGGATGCAGAAACATAAGTGCCACGTCGCTCTCCGCAAGGAGAGCGTGGATAGAAATAATGCCATGAACATGACCGAACGCAACAACGACAAAGGTCGCTCTCCGCAAGGAGAGCGTGGATAGAAATTTCTTTGCGGTGCACAGTACCAGAAAAGGTGGTGTCGCTCTCCGCAAGGAGAGCGTGGATAGAAATGTCATCACGCGTCAGCCCTCTATCCAAAAGCAGCTGGTCGCTCTCCGCAAGGAGAGCGTGGATAGAAATGACACAGACGTGGGCATCCCCAACGCTAACACGGAGTCGCTCTCCGCAAGGAGAGCGTGGATAGAAATACGATGACCAGCAGGATTTGATTGCCGGTGCTGACGTCGCTCTCCGCAAGGAGAGCGTGGATAGAAATATAACAAACTTGGCGCGGAATATGAGACCAGCCACGTCGCTCTCCGCAAGGAGAGCGTGGATAGAAATATTTTGAATAAGGAGTTGATTATAAATGGCAAGCTGTCGCTCTCCGCAAGGAGAGCGTGGATAGAAATGCAATCATGCCCTTACGTTCACGCTTAAAACGGGCGTCGCTCTCCGCAAGGAGAGCGTGGATAGAAATGTTGCGGCCCCCTGCGTGCTCTTTGCCGGCGGAATGTCGCTCTCCGCAAGGAGAGCATGGAATGTTTCTCTTTCTGACTGTTCAGGGCGGTTTTGTTCATGCGGATATCCGCTTTAATTTTAAAAATTGCTATAGTAAAAAACTCTCGCATAAAATAATATAAAAATATTATATTATCTACTTGACAAGGTACCCCGGCGGGGTATATAGTGAATATACCCCGCCGGGGTACCTAGCATGTGATGGGAGGGTAACATAATGCAGGAAAACGAAAAGAAGGAACCGTGTTGCTGCTGTGCACACAAAACAAAGCATCGCAGTGAAGAAGAGTATAAAAGCCTGGTCCACAGACTGAACCGGATCGAAGGGCAGATTCGGGGCATCCGTGGGATGGTGGAAAACGAAGTGTATTGTCCGGATATTCTGGTGCAGTCGGCGGCGGTAACGGCGGCGATGAACGCGTTCAACCGTGAGCTGCTGGCAAACCATATCCGCACCTGTGTGGCGGATGATATCCGTGCCGGGAATGACGAAGTTGTGGATGAGCTGCTGAAAACGCTGCAGAAACTGATGAAATAAGCATTGCCTGCACAAAATAGCAGAAGCAGAACATGAAATAAATGCACGAGTGTTTGAGCCAGCAAAAATGCCATGCCAGTGCCCAGTACGATTGTTTTTCTGTTCACAAACATCGGTAAAAGTTTGTGTAACATTACCAGAGCCATGAATAAATGCCAGTCATTCCCTGTGAGAGGGTGTGGATAGAAATGCCGCATCGGCCTTGGTTGCCCCCAAAGTATCGCTCTCCGCAAGGAGAGTGTGGATAGAAATGGTAACCTCAATAATACGTCGAATTGCAGGCTAGCCGCTCACCAAAAGGGGAGTGAGGATAGGGCAACACCGCACAATTCCCGCCTTGCGGCTTAAGC
>UMCX01031286.1_pt1 | contig 13507 bp, 10 predicted proteins | sample 1964341 | NCBI WGS metagenome assembly UMCX01 (sample SAMEA4835979, study PRJEB28245) | human gut metagenome | biome: gut microbiome; material: fecal sample | place: Denmark | collected 2008
TGATATTATTCTGTCTTTCTTGTTGAATCATACCAAGGTGGCGGCGGAGCCGACGGATGAGTTGCATTTCTTCGAGCTTTAGCTCGGTTGTATGGTTTTTCAATTTCCCCATCTCTCATTTCTCATCCCCACTTTTTTCTTTATCAATAGATTACTTAGAAATCATTTATTCCCTTGCATGATTTTTAAGCAGTTACAGAAAAATTCAATAGTATTTAAAAGCCGATAGTATCGTTACTTTTACTGTTTGTTACCCTTAAGAGTACTTTTACGGCGCCAATTTTCTTCAAATGTTGTATAATAAACATAGGCAACTGCCCGCAGTTTACCTGAAAAGACTGTTCCCAAGGGTGAGTCTTTGGAAGGGAGAGTGCCCGGTGAGGTTCCTCCGGTATCGTTACCCGGAAGGAAAGCAGCCGATCGCCGACCCGGACAAGGAATAGTCCCCATGAGGCCTAAGCCTCCGAAACTCTTTTTCGATTGCAGATATACCTGCCGCTTCTCCGAGCATTGTTTGTTTTGTCCGGAGGGGTCCAATGCCTCAATGAAGCTGCCGTATATCCGCCGGCGCAAGCGTACGCCTCGCAAGCACCGGTCCTCTTTTCCAAAGAAGAATAAGGAAGAAGATGCGAAAGCTCTTTCCTCCCTGCCATCAGGCCAGAGTCAGGCCGAAAAGCAGCAAGAAGAAACCTTACGTCTCTCCGCCCGTATCGGACGCCAATCTTCCCGCTCCCGCACGCTGTCAGTGTTTCCGTGGAAAAGTCATTCATGCCGTCTTTCACGTATCCCGCAGACAAGAGCCAGCCGCTGATGCAGCGGCGCGATGGAATCCGTCTTTCCTCCTTCCAATCGCAAGGGTCTCCTAACCCATGCATCTCTTTCGCAGCAGCATAGTTGATATGTTCCTGTGACTAGATCATTCCCAAACTCCAAAAATAAAGAAGCCCTCCCTGCCGGCTGCCATCCGGTAAGGAGGGTTTTTACGTGGGAATTGCGTGTGGATGGAGGCGAGGATGTGCGGTTTTCCACGAGCAACGCGAGGTTGGCATGTTTTCCCTTTGCGAAGCAAGGGAGGGTTAACTCCCTCAAACCAGCCTTCGGCTGAAGAAAAACCAGAAAAGCCTGCGCTGCTCGCTGGGCAGGCTCAGCTCCCCCACGTAAAAGAGCCATGAAGCGTAAATCTCGCTTCATGGCTCTTTCATTTCCACAATTCACTGCTGCAAGGGGGGATGCAGTGAATCATTTCATCCAGCTTGAGAGCTGGTCGATGAGGCCCTTGCAGGCTGCCTCGGAGGCCTTGATAGCTCCGGCGAAGGTGCCCTCTTCATAAGGGTTCTCAATGTCCCCTTCAAATCCTGCATATTCGGAGAGCAGGTGGATCTTGTTGTCGACGTCGCCGCCCATAGTATTGAAGAGGGCGGGGTTATCGGGGTTGTCGACGAGAAGGATGAGGTTGTAGTTGTCATAAGTCTTCCATTCGAGCGGAATGGGGACTTCGGGGGTGACTGGGAAGCCTGCAGCCTCGAGAGCGTTCTTTCCTTCTTCACAAAGTGGTTCACCTTTGCAATCTTCGATTCGGGCACTTTCTGCTTCGATGCGGTCTTCGAGGTCAGCATCCTGAATGAGCTGCCTTGTGATGAAGAGCGCGGCAGGCGGCTGCCCGGTGCCGGTGTGGGTCAGAAACAGGAGTTTGAACATTGTAAGCTCCTTTCCAAGTAAAACAGAATATAAAGGGGTATGTTTTTAGTATAAAGGAGTTTTGTAAAGATTGTGTAAAGAAATAAGTAAAGTTATGGGTAAGGAAATGGGGATCAGAGAGCGGCGAGGGCCTCTTTGGCGGGCGCATAGCCCAGGGCTGCGGCTTTCGTGAGGAGCTGGCGGGCGAGGGGGAGATTTCTTTCTCCGCCAAGTCCCTTTTCAAGGAGCAGGGCTTCGCCGGTCATGCCCGGGGCGGCGATGATGTCGCCTCTTTCCGCAGATTTCCTGTACCATTTCAATGCAAGGGCATAATCCCTTTCTACACCTGTCCCGTCCTCATAGCATTTCCCGAGGAGGTACTGGCTCGTGATGTCGCCGTCTTCCGCGCCTTTCTTGAACCAGGAGGCAGTTTCCTTGTCATTCTTCGGGACGCCGCGGCCTTCCTGATAGAGGAGTCCGATGTAGCGGGCGGCTTTCATGTGGCCTAGCTTGTCAGCTTCCTTGAAATAGGCGAGTGCTTTGGCTGCGTCTTCTTCTGTCTTTCCATTATAGAAACGGAGGCCCTGGCTTAGGACTTCGCCGGCAATTTCATGCTTCTCTCCCTGGGAAAGGCCGCTTTCGTTGAAGGAAACGGGAGTGTTGTCCAGTGTCTGGAGATAGAGCCAGTCACGGATGCCCGGGATATTGTAGGCAAAGGTCCATGTGTACATGTGGTTGCCGTTCTGGAAGACGGTGTAATTGATGGCAGCGTCCTGCTTTTCGATCTGGCGCACGAGGTCGGCCATGGACTTGGAGTCAGCGTGGCTGTTCCAGAGGGGAGCAGTGGCTACTTTCGTGCCCAGCTTTTCCCAGCGGGAGACAGCGTCGTTCATGCCCGGATACGCTTTCGTGTCGCCTTCGCTGACGAGGATCCAGAGGTTCTTGTCCTTCAGCGCTTCCATTTCCTGCGTGTTCCACTGGCAGGCGACAAGGAACTGTGCGGCAAAGAGGTCCGGATACTTATCGCTGATGGCGATGTTTGCCATGCCGCCCTGGGACTGCCCGGTGCCGTAGATGCGGTTCGTGTCGACGGCGTACGTGTTCGTGACATCGTGGATGAGATCGGTGACGAGGGTGAGGCCCTTTGTCCAAACGTTTTCATCCGTCGTCATCATGCCGGGGGAGTCGACGAGTTCCGGTGGATACTGGACGGCAAGGACGATGGAAGGATGCTTCTTCTGCTCTTCCTCCGATGCCCAGACGGTCGCGCCGTTGCCCTGGACGAGGGTGATTTTCGGATCGCTGATATTCGTGCTGGCATCCGGGATGAAGACGAGAAGCGGGTAGCTCTTCGATTTGTCATAGCCCTTCGGAAGGTAGAGGTAGTAAGGGATCGTTGCCTTCAGGGCCGGATCAGTGTAAGTGTGCTTGATGAAACCGGAAATGTCCGGCTCAAGGACGGAAGTGTCCGTATAGACCGTCTTTCCAGCAGGGATGGTCTCCCCCCCTTGGCCGTGCGGATCGGGCCGGTCTGCGTGACCTTCACGGAGAGGTCAGGCATGACGCGGTCGCTCTTCATGGACGCATCACCGTTCTTGGGGCCTTCCTTTCCTTTGGAGCCGCCCTGCTTAAAGGGCATATCGGACTGCGGATTCGTGTTCTTGATATTGATGATGACATACCTGCCGGCTTCCGTGGGTTCGCCCGGGGATGCCGTGGTCGCTGCCCAGACGGAGGCGATTTCCTTTCCTTCCACGGAGAAATCTTCCACAGAGAGGGAAGTTGTCAGGATTTTCTCATGATATTCGAGAGCGATTTGGGAGACCTGCTCGCCCCAGCCATAGTTGCGGGCGAGGGAAGTGACCGAAGAAACGAGAGGGGCTGCTGTTTCAGCTGCCGGCGCAGTACTTGCCGGAGCAGGCGCTGCTGCCAGACTTGCGCCGCCTCCCAGAAGACAGAGCGCACATGCCAGTGCGCAGATCATTTTTTTCTGTTTCATGGATATTCTCCTTTCGAGCGGATGTCCGCTGTCCTCATTGTAGCACCGGGGAATATAAAAAAGTCAAGAGAAATACGTAGGGGAGGAAAGGAAAGAAATCGGGAAGAAATGGGAGCCATCCGCAGGAAATCCAAAAGTGACCACTCAGCCGAATGATAGAAGTCTTACGGATATAATAAAAAAATAAAATAAAAAATCAAAAGCCATAAAAGATTAGTAAGACACGAAAAAGCCCGATCGTATCGGATTTTCTTCGATATTTTTCGTTCTTCCGGCGCGAAACTGGCCGTTTGAAATAATAGACTATTTACTTATTTTGTCGAAAATATTAAAATAAAAATGAGACATAAGCATTCTTTGTGCAATGCTTATTTGATATATATAAGGACGTTCTAGGGTGAACGATTCAAGGCGGTGAATATGGATGTTGGATGAGAAAACGATTGAAGAGCTCCATTCCTATTATGACAGGCTCCCCGGGGGCATTTGTCTGGTCAAGGCAGATGATTCCGAGGAAATTTTGCTTGCCAACGCGGAGCTTCTGAATTACTACCAGTGCGCGAACTGGCAGGAGTTCAAGGAGCTGACCGGAGGGACGTACCGGGGCATGGTGGAAGCATCCGACTATATTCCGCTGAAAGATATCGTAAGAGTGAAGGGGCAGCCGGAGGCAAATTATGCCTACTTCCAGTTCCCGTACAGGACGAGAGAAGGCCATTTCAATAAAGGAAATGCGCTCCTGATCCGCACGACGCAGAAGGGGCTCGGGGACATCTGGTCCATCAATGTCATGAAGAGCAAGTACAGCCGCGCGCCCGGTGAGACGGAAAATATCACAGGGCTCCTTGGGGGTACTGCGTTCTACAAGCGTGTCAATGAACACATCCAGATGGAAAAGATCGACGGGACCGGCGGACTGTACTGTTCTGTCTATTTCAACCTCACGAACTTCAAATTGTACAACTCCAATTACGGCATTGAGCAGGGCGACGAACTGCTCCGGAAGGTGGCGGACGTACTGCGCGCGCATTTCCCGTACTCCATCATCGCCCACTTGAATGCCGATAATTTTGCCCTCGTTGCGCCGCGTGACGGCGTCATCGAGCAGGTGGAAGCCGTCTGCCGCGAAGTCGATGAAATGATCGACAATTTCAGCATCACACTGAAGGCCGGCGTCTTCTTCCGCGACCCGGACAATCCGTCCGAATATACAGCCAACAGTGCTTTCGATATGGCCAAGATCGCCTGCGACTCCATCAAGGGCGATGCCAGCAGGAGCTGGGCCACGTACACCGAGACGATGGGGAAGAACCTCGCTGCCCGCGCGTACGTCCTGGAGAATTTCGACCGCGCCCTGAGAAACGGCTACATCAAGATTTTCTACCAGCCTGTCGTCCGCACCCTGACAGGGAAGCTCTGCGGCATGGAAGCGCTCGCCCGCTGGGAAGATCCCGAAAGAGGCAGACTCACGCCGGACATGTTCGTTCCGGTCCTTGAAGATGCCAAGCTCATTTACAAACTGGACTCCTACGTCGTCGAGCAGGTCGGGAAACGTTTGCACACGATGGAAGATTCCGGCATGCCGGTCCTCCCGATTTCCGTCAACCTGTCCAGCGCCGATTTCGATCATGTCGATCCCCTCGACGTCGTCGAAAGAGTCGTCAGGAAGTACCGCCTGCCCAGAAGTTATATTCGCATAGAAATCACCGAAAGCGCCCTCGTCAAAGACGGCAAGAAGCTCCAGCGCGAAATCGACCGCTTCAGGAAAGCGGGCTACCAGTGCTGGATGGACGACTTCGGAAGCGGCTACTCCTCCTTTAATGTGCTGCAGAATTTCCACTTCGATGAACTGAAGATCGATATGGCCTTCCTGCGCAATTTCAATGACCAGAGCCGGAAAATCATCAAATCCATCGTCCTCATGGCGAAATCCCTCGGCGTCCATACGCTCGCTGAAGGCGCCGAGACGCAGGAACAGGTGGATTTCCTCCGCTCCGTCGGCTGCGAAAAGATCCAGGGCTACTTCTACGGTCGTCCGATGAAGTATGATGACCTCCGCGTCCACTGCCGCGACAAGAACCTGCGCGAAGAAACGCGTCAGGAAGAATTTGCCTACGACAAACTCGGCCTCATCAATGTCCTCACCGGTGCGCCGGTCGCCCTCTGCGCCGTCAATGACAAATCGATGAGAATCCTCTACGAAAACGACGCCTACAAGAAAGTCCTCGAAGGCGTCAGCGTCAGCGACCTCCGCCAGGCCAATGCCAATCTGGCGGCCGACGACCTGCCGATGCACAAGAAATTTAGGACCTTCGTCGACAAAGCTGTCGACAGCATGAAGAAAGAATCGATGACCTACGTCGACAATGGAAAGTACCTGCGCGTCAATATGGAAATCGTCGCCAGGACGAACCAGATCAGCGTCGGCCGTCTGGCCCTCTACAACATCACATTTGACGATAAATTCAAGGAAACGAAGCGGTATGACGAAATCTTCAGAAACGCCATCCTCTTCTACGACGGGATCTACTATGTCCACATGGACACGGGCGTCCTCGAAGTCCTTGAGACCATTAATCCGCTCCTGAAAGCAGGTGACCGCATCCCGTATGCACGCCAGCTCATCGCGCGCTATGCGGCCCGCTTCATCCACAGGGATGATCAGGAACGCTTCATGCAGTATGCAGATGCCAAGAGACTGTATGAAATCGCGAAGGCATCGAAACGGTCCGAAGCAAACAACGTCTTCCGCGTCAAGCAGAAAGACGGCAACTACCGCTGGAAAGAATTCGACGCCATCGTTCTCTATAAATCCCAGTCCAAGGACCTTCTCCTCTGCCTCAGAGACGCCACCATGGAACGCCTCCGCGAAAGAGAAGAGAAAGTGCCTGAATTCTTCGAATTCTTCGGCTACGTGCCAAGAAATGAAACAAGGGACTACAACCAGCAGAACAGCCAGATTTTCATCAACAATGCCCTGCAGTCTTTCCTCGACTTCTCCGGCATCAAGTTCTTCTGGAAGGACAAGAACCGCCGCTTCAAAGGCGCTTCGAACGCTTTCCTCAATTACTACGGCCTGAAGCTGGAAGACATCCTCGGCAAGACGGACGAAGACATGGGCTGGCATATCAACGAAGGCCCGTACAAGGACGACGAATGGGCCGTCCTCCGTCATGGACGCGTGAAACGCCACGTCATCGGCCACTGCATCGTCAAAGGCGTACCGCACACCATTGCTGCCTCGAAATTCCCGATTTATGACGGCAATGAAATCGTCGGCCTCGCCGGCTACTTCAACGACGTAGACAAAGGACTCTGGCGCCAGGAGCAGCAGGTCAAGATCGGCCTCACCGATCCGGACACTGGACTCTTCGGCTTCCGCGGCATGATGATGACAGGCCTCCAGTATGCGGACAACTACCGCCTCCATGGAGAAGACTTCTGCGCTATCATGCTCGACGTGCCCGACTTCGATGCCACCGTCCGCATGTACGGCCCGCAGATCAGGAAGAAACTCCTGAAACGCATCCAGAAAGCGCTTGATACCTTCGACGTACAGAAACGCGCACTCGGCCATATCGGCGAAGGCGGCAATTTCCTCTGCTTCGTCAAAGGACAGGATGCCAAATCCATCCACAAGTACCTCATCCAGCTCGCCAAGAATATCCATGAAATCACCAAGATCGACGGATACGACTGCACCCTCTACCTGCGCTATTCGACCGCATGGTGCTCCGAGTCCAAGAACCTCGACGACATGCTGCACCTCCTCATGGAACGTCTGAATGACCAGAAACTCTAGAAACGCAGCGAATCCGACTACATCGGCGACTGCATCTCCTTCGACAGGAGAAAGTTCGACGACATGGACGAAAGAGTCGCCATGAGCGATCCCGATACATACAACCTCGTCTACCTCAACAAAGCCCTCCGCCACGACCTGGGCCTGACAGAGGATGAAGACATCACAGGAAAGAAATGCTACGAAGTCCTCGAAGGCGCCAAGAGCCCGTGCGAATTCTGCACGAACGAACGCCTCTCCAGAGACTACTTCTATAAGTGGGTCCACCACGACGCAAGAACCGGCCAGGACTACATCATGCGCGACATCCTCGTACCGTGGCGCGGCAAGAACTACCGCTTCACCTTCTCGACCTGCCTGAAAGACTACGTAGGCAAGTACCTCAAGGAGAACGGGGAAATCGTCGGAAAATCCGCAGCGAATGAAATGATCGCCATTGCCCTCGACGAAAGAGATCCCGACGCCAGCATCGACAAAATGCTCGAAAGCATCGGGGAAGCCCTCAAAGCCGACAAAGTCATGATCTTCGAAGAAGATGAAGAAAACGTCTCCGCTACCTATGAATAAAAGAAGGAAGGCGTTCCTTCCACCATCGACAAACTCCAGAAAATCCCGCGCGAAAAGGCGAAAGCCCTCTACCAGGGCTACGTCCCCAGCGAAGTTACCATCATCAACGACCCGGAAAGAATGAACAAGGCCTTGAAAGACGGCAACATCAGTGCCGTCAAAATCAACAGCCTCGTCTCCGGGCACCTTGCCATCAACAGGAAATCCTTCGGTTTCGTCGAAGTCGTCAACCCGGCACCCGACAGACTGAAAGACGCCTCCCTCCTCCTGACAGCCGTCACCAGATTCCTCAGCGTCCTCATCCGCAACAGAGACATCTACAAACGCTTGAGACAGCTCGGGAACACCGGCCAGCTCACAGGAGTCATGAACAGGCATCGCTTCATGGGACTCATGCAGCACATCCCGCAAGGCGAACCCATCGCCCTCATCTACGCTGACTTCAATGACCTCAAAGACATCAACGACACCGACGGCCACGAAGCAGGCGATGAAGCACTCAGGAAAATGGCCTGCGCCATGTGCTCCGTCGTAGACCAGAACCGCGTCTTCCGCGTAGGCGGCGACGAATTCATAGCCGTCGCAGAAGAAGTCAACCTCGACGACGTCAAAGAAATCGTCAAGAAAATGAGACAAGCCTTCGACGAACAAGGCGTCAGCGCAGCCCTTGGCTACGGCATCTTCAAAATGCCCATAGACGACATAGAAGCCGCCATCGCCGAAGGCGACCACTGGATGTACTACGACAAACGCCGCGCCAAAGAAGAACAGCACAAAGACCAGGACTTCATCCCCGACCACCTGCCGAAAAAAACCGCAGGACAGAAGGAAGAAGGAAAAGAAAACCCAGAACAGTAAAAGGAGAAAAGGATAAGACCTTCACAACAGGGGGAAGGAGATCCTTTATATCTTCAAAAAGATAAAACCTTTACAACTGGGAAAACAGAACGACCCGAGAACCGGGGGGAAAACATACAACCGGTAAAAACGAAAACCGGGAAACCGGGAAAAGCTAAGACCGGGAAATAAAAAACCATGCCAGACCAAAATGCTGGCATGTTTTTTCAGCCGAAGGCTGGTTTAAGGGTGTTTGACCTTGCCTCGTAGAGGAAGGTGGCGGCGGAGCCGACGGAAACATCATTTCCCAGCCTGTAAGGCGGCTGTATGGTTTTTAATCTCTCCTCTCTGCTGTCCGTTTTTAAGCCTTTCCTACTTTGCCATTTCCTCGACTCACCATCATAAAATTTCCTATTTCCTCAAATCACTCCCGCGGCTTGCTGTCAAAAAGTCGCATTTTGTCCAGCATGCGTGGTACATGCATGGGATTTACTAAAAATCATGATATAATAAAGAAAAAATAATTTATTTTTCTTTATAGGAGGAAATCACAAGTATGGATGACGGCCACATATGGGGCGAATTATTGATCATCATTTTGCTGGTACTGGCCAATGGGGCTTGTTCTCTGGCGGAGATTGCCATCGTAGGCGCCAGGAAGACGAAGCTGCAGGAAATGATTGACGCGGGCAGCAAGAACGCTGTCTACGCGCTGCATCTGGCGGAGAAGAAGGAGGAACTCTTCTCCACGATCCAGGTGGGCATCACGACCATCAGCATCATCACTGGTATGTTTTCGGGCGCGTCGCTGGCGGGTCCTTTGGGGCGCGAGCTGGAGAAAATCCCGTTCCTTGCCCCGTATGCGCAGGGCGTCAGCATGGTCACCGTCATGGTGCTTGTGACGTACTTTTCATTGATTATCGGCGAGCTCGTCCCGAAATGGGTCGCGATCGCCATTCCGGAGAAAGCAGCCTGCGCCATTGCAAGGCCGATGATCCTTCTTGCGACCGTCTGCCGTCCGCTCGTGCTTTTCTCCACGTGGTCGACGAAAGTCGTCGTCAATCTAATCGGCGTGAAAATGGGCGGTGAGCAACCGGTCTCCGAAGAAGAAATCCGCGTCCTCCTCCAACAGGGGGCAGAACTCGGCACCTTCGACAAGGAAGAACCGGAAATCATCGACAATGTCTTTGAACTCAACGACCGCACCGCCGCTGACTGCATGACCGCGCGTCCGCAGCTGACATGGCTCGACCTGGAAGACACCGAGGAAAAAATCTGGAAAGACATGATGGAGACCACCCATTTCAGGCTTCCTGTCGGGAGCGGATCCCTCGATGATTTCAAAGGCCTGGCCGACCTTTCCGAAGTCCTTATGGACCAGCACCTTTACCCGGACAAACCGCTGAAGGCATCGCTCATCGAAAAAGTACGCCAGCCGCTCTTCATTCCGGAGACACTCATCCTGACGAAACTTCTCCGCTTCTTCCGCACGAAGGGCGTCCACGAAGCCGTCGTCATCGACGAGTACGGGACATTATCCGGCCTCATCACACTCCATGACGTCCTCGAAGAAATCGTGGGCGACATGCCGGGCGACAAGCAGGACATCATTGACGAGAAAAACAAATTTATCCGCCGCTCCGAAAACTCCTGGCTGGTGGAAGGGCTCTGCTCCATCGATGAATTCAGGGAATATTTCCACATCGAGGAAGAGCTGCCAGGCGAAGCGGAAGACTACTACAAGACTTTGGGGGGCTTTATCACCTACCTGCTCGGCTACATTCCGAAAGAAACGGAAAAAGCAACCTATGACCGATTCACATTCGAAGTCATGGACTGCGACAACCGCAGAGTGGATAAGGTATTGGTAACGGAAGGAACTCCTTCCGAGAAGGAGCAGAAAGAAAATGGCAAAAAAAATTGATGAAGAAACCATGCTGGAGAACATAGAAAACCTCCGCAGTGAACTTTCTGAAACAAAAGGATTCCTGCAGACATACATGCTCGATCCAGATCCCGACTCCCGCCCCGCTGAAGACGAAAGACTGAAAACCGTCGTCCGCCTCGCAGGAGAAATGGAAGATATCCTGGCCCAGCTCACCGGCGGCGTCCACACAGAAGAAGTCAAAGAAGAAACTCCGGAAGAAAAAGAAGCTGCTGCTGAAGAAGAAAAAGACGAAGAAGTCATCAAAGAAGCAGAAGAATCCGAATACACCGAAGAAGAACCAAAAGAAGAAGCTGATGACGAAGAAGACGAAGAGGAAACCGAAGAACCGGAAGAAGTCTCTCTCGAAGGCACTCCTGAAGAAACAGAAGAAGACGCAGAAGACGACTTCTTCCCGGTAGCCCAGGACATCTCCGAACCCGCCGACGACATCAACCTCGAATACAAAACCCACGAACTCGGAACACCTGGCGAAGACGAAGACAACATCGAAGCAGACTGGAACCTGAACGAAGAAGACATGATGCCAGCCTTCCGCGCCTACGCCACCAGCGAAGAACTCGAAGAAAAGAAAAAAGAAAAGAAAGCAAAGAAAGACAAGAAAAAAGACAAAAAGAAAGCAAAGAAAGACAAGAAAAAAGACAAAAAGAAAGCAAAGAAAGACAAGAAAAAAGACAAAAAGAAAGCAAAGAAAGACAAGAAAAAAGACAAAAAGAAAGCAAAGAAAGACAAGAAAAAAGACAAAAAGAAAGCAAAGAAAGACAAGAAAAAAGACAAAAAAAAAGCAAAGAAAGACAAAAAGAGCAAAAAAATGAACAAAGAAGCCGGCCTCTTCGCCGACGTCGAAACATTTGAGTAACAAAGAAGAGGTCACCGGAGATGGGGATGCAGCATTTCCTGGGCCGTAGGCCGGTCTTAACCTTGCTCCGGAAGGAGAAGGTGGCGCCGAAGGCGTCGGATGAGATGTAGTTCCCAGCCTGTAAGGCGGCTGTATGGTTTTCTCATTTCTTGGCTGTCCCCGTTAGGGGAAAGTGGCGCCGGAGGCGACGAAAGGGGTTCATTCTCACTCCCTCCATCTTGCTTGTACGCTTTACACTTTCGTTCCAATTAAAGAGGATGTACGACGATCACTCGTTACTGCATCCCCTTTTTCATCTCAAAAGACAATTTGTTTCCATGAAAGAAGGAATCATTATGCCGAATTATGCCAAAGATGGCGAAGTCATGTACCACACCGGCCTGACCAAAGAAATGATAAAAGGCGCCAAATACGCCCTCGTTCCCGGCGACCCGGGACGCGTCGAAGGCCTTGCCAAAGCCCTTGATCCGAACGCCGCCTTTGTCGCCAGCCACAGAGACTTCACCACCTGGACCGCCGAAGTGAATGGACAGCCTATCCTCGTCATGTCCACCGGCATGGGCGGCCCCTGCGTTACCTTCGCCGTAGAAGAACTCGCCCGCCTCGGCGTCAAAACATTCATCCGCGTAGGCACCACAGGCTCCATGCAGGAAGACCTGAACCTCGGCGACATCGTCATCAACAAAGCAGCAGTCAGAATGGACGGCGCCTCCAAAGCCTACGCCCCCATCGAATACCCCGCCGCTGCCGACATGCGTGTCACACTTGCCTTAGAAGAAGCCGCAAGGACACTGAAGATCCCCTTCAAAACAGGCATATCCGTCTCCACCGACAGCTTCTGGCCCGGCCAGGAACGATACGACAGCTACGCCGGCTACGTCCGCCGCGCCTACCAGGGAAGCCTCGAAGAATACCAGCACCTCGGCTGCACCAACTTCGAAATGGAAAACGCCACCCTCTTCACACTCTGCGACGTCATGGGCCTTCACGCAGGCTCCATCTGCGGCGTAGTCGCCAAAAGAACCGACAGCGAGACAGTCGCCCCGCACGACGTCTACGAAGAAGCAGAAAAAAGATTCCAAAAGACAGTCAAGCTCGCATTAGAAATGCTCACAGGACACTTTCTCGTGAGGATTTGAGGATAGAAAAAATAAATGGTACGAAAAAAGGACCTATCGAAGGTCCTTTTTTCGTTGTCAGACTGCGCTGACGCCGCTAACACTCGCCTTTCCAGGGGAAGGGCCGTAGGCCGGTCTTAACCTTGCTCTGGAAGAGAAGGTGCGCCGTATACCAGTTGGCAATGATGGTAGGAGCAAGAATGACTCGAAAGTTTGTGTACGGGGCGGATGAGTTGCATTTCCTAGGCCATGGGCCGGCTGTATGGTTTTATCATCATTTCTCTCGCTCCCACCATTGCCGCTAAAATGCCAAGGTACGCCTTCTGTTTAGAAAAGATGGGAAAGAAGGCTCTTTCTTATTACACCTGTACAACCGCCCCAAGGTGCGAATGGGAACACCAACAACCAAACTTCGTTCGAGGAAAACAAGCCAACCTCGTTCCACTCGCAGAACCTTTTTATATGAAAGAAATTAAGGGATACTACACTCTTTCTCCCGGCAACAGCTAAAAGATTAGCCGGGCCCCCTTCCTCTCCGAGGCAGGTTTTCTCGATTCTGATGGATAGTATCGAACGAGCATCATACGATTATCATTTACGGTGAACGTATTTAAATCACTATTGATAATAGCCGTTCTCGCCGTTGCGGAAGGTTTTGACCTACCCCAGCGGGGAAGGAGTACCGGACTTCAACTGTTGCCGG
>UMCX01014332.1_pt1 | contig 13493 bp, 9 predicted proteins | sample 1964341 | NCBI WGS metagenome assembly UMCX01 (sample SAMEA4835979, study PRJEB28245) | human gut metagenome | biome: gut microbiome; material: fecal sample | place: Denmark | collected 2008
GCTGGAAGCCGATTTCGAGGAAGCCATCATGGGAGGCATTGAGCAGATGGCTCTGCAAACCGGGTGCAAGATTTTCATCGTTGACAATCTTACCTATTTGTGCTGTGCCATGGAGAAAGGCGATGCGGCAGGACGGCTGATGATACAGCTCAACAACCTCAAAAAGAGATACGGGTTGTCCGTCCTTGTGCTGGCGCATACTCCAAAACGCTCTTTGGACTGCCCCATCACGTCCAACGACCTTGCTGGCAGCAAACGGCTTTACAATTTCTTTGACAGCGTGTTTGCCATCGGAAAGAGTGCGCAGGACGGAGGGCTTCGCTATGTAAAACAGCTCAAAGTCCGATATGGGACATTCTCCCACGATGCGGACAATGTAATCATCTACGAGATTGAAAAGATGGATGCTTTTCTGCAATTTGTGTTCAGGGGCTATTCAACGGAAAAGGAACACTTGAAAAAACTTGGCGACAATGAATCCAGCCAGAGGGATTACCAAATATTACAACTGTCCCAGTCGGGGAAGTCCGTCAGGGAAATAGCCTCACAGGTAAATTGCGGAAAATCCACCGTCAGCCGGATAATCCAGCGCAACAGGAAAGTGGAGGAATCAGCCGCCCCAAGTGTCCCGCTGTCCCAACCCGTAGGAAACGGGACGGTGGGACAATATGGGACAGGTGGGACAACGGAGGAAACAAGGCAGACGGGGCTGTTTATCGGTCAGGAAAGAGAGGAGGACAAGCAATGAAACAGCCTGTACATATCTGTATGAAGGATAACCGCCTTGTTTATCGGAGCGGTAACTTCCAGAGTGTCCCAAGGTGTCCCACTGTCCCGACCCACAGGACGTGGGACAATGGGACAGGACGGGACGGTAATAATTTCATTGAAAAATAGAGGAGGCAAGCAATGGGTAATTATACATTACAGAAATATAAAGGAACGGCAACACGGCATACCTGTCCGAACTGCGGGGACAGGCGTTCTTTCACATACTATGTGGATGAAAGCGGTACGCCCCTGCACCCGTCTGTCGGCAGGTGCAACCACGAAAGCAGTTGCGGGTATCATTACACTCCAAAGGAGTATTTCCATGACCACCCCGAATGCCGTACTGCCAACGGTTTCTCTTTTGACAGGCAAAAGTCGGAACAGAAGTCCGTACAGAAACCACGGCAAGCAGCCATAGGCTACATACCGCCAAAGTATGTGGAGAGGTCGCAAAGCGTGCATAGCAATTTTTTCCGCTTCATTTCATCGCTCCTTGATTCTTATTACGGCAGCAAGGCAAAGGAAGTGTTGAAGAGGTTGCTGGAAGAGTACCGTTTGGGGGCTACCCGTGACGGGGCAGTCATCTTCTGGCAGATAGACCGCACAGGCAGGGTACGCACGGGCAAGGTGATGCAGTACAATCCCAATGACGGACACCGTGTCAAGGACGGACAGGCATCGGCAGTGGACTGGATACACAGCCTGCTTAAAAGGCGGCATGAGCTGGCAGAGGAATGGCAACTGTCCCAATGCCTGTTCGGTGAACACCTGCTGGGCACTTATCCCGATAAGGTCGTGGTCTTGGTGGAATCCGAAAAGAGTGCCGTTATCGGCTCTGCCCTCTTTCCCGGTTATGTATGGCTGGCGACAGGCGGCAAAAGCCAGCTGAGAGAGGAAAAGCTCCGTGTGCTGACCGGGCGCACCGTGCTCCTCTTTCCCGATGCGGACGGCTATGCGGAATGGAAACAGCGTGCCGGGAGCATGACCTATTGCAAGACGGTCGTGTCTGACATCATTGAGAAGAATGCCACCCCGGAGCAGAAAGCGGCACATATTGACATAGCCGACTGGATTGTCTTCCAGATACGGGAAAGCAAAATAAATTGTACAGCCGACCACTTGGTCGAGGCGGAAAGAATCCTCTGCCGGATGATAGAAAAGAATCCCGTCCTGCAAAAGCTAATAGATGATTTTGACCTTGTACTGGTCGGTGCATCCCCAATCGGCAACAGCGGTGAAAACCCTCCTTAACGGAGGAGAACGGAAGCCGTAGGCTGTGGGTAACAGACAATGGCTTGCCATTGATATAGCCCACTATAACTACACGCTCCGCTTCCGTAGTTGTGGGCTCTCCCGAGGGGATTAAGGCTTTGCCCTAATAACCCACTCAGGGCGTTTCACCCCTGAGAACCCAGAGCAAAGAGTGACCCTCTCTTTGCAATCTCCGCTTATGGGTGGTTGTACCCCTAAGAACCCCGTGCGGTTATGAGCGGACAGCAATAAGTTTAATCAACAACCCAAATCATATTTTGAAAATATGGCTACAAAAAGCAGTATACACATCAAGCCTTGCAAGACCTCGTCAAGCGAGGCTCATAATCGAAGGAGTGCCGAGTACATGCGTAATATCGGCAAGTCCCAAATTTACATTGTGCCCGAACTCACTGCCAATAATGAGCAGTGGATAAATCCCGGCTTCGGCAATCCCGACCTGCAGGCGCACTATGACTACATTAAGCGGATGGTCAAAGAAAAGACAGGTCGTGCCATGCAGGAAAAGGAGCGTGAACGCAAGGGAAAGAACGGAAAGATAATCAAGGTGGCGGGATGCTCACCAATCCGTGAGGGTGTGTTGCTCATCCGACCGGACACGACACTGGCAGACGTACAAAAATTTGGCGAGGAATGCCAAAGACGCTGGGGCATCACACCGCTCCAAATCTTCCTGCACAAGGACGAGGGGCATTGGCTGGGCGGACAACCCACCCAAGAAGACAAAGAAAGTTTCAAGGTGGGCGAAAAATGGTTCAAGCCAAATTACCATGCGCATATCGTGTTCGACTGGATGAACCATGACACAGGCAAGAGCCGCAAGCTCAATGACAAGGATATGACCGAAATGCAGAGCTTGGCATCCGATATTCTCATGATGGAACGTGGACAGTCAAAGGCTGTTACAGCTAGGGAACATTTGGAACGTAACGACTTTATCATTGAGAAACAGAAGGAGGAAATGAAGCGGCTTGATGCCACAAGGCAATACCGGGAATATCAGTTGGAAATGGCTAATCAAAAGATGCAAGAAACTGAAAGCATTACCAACGCCCTTATCGAAAAAGCAAATGAGAAAGAACGACAGAGCGAAGACCTTGACCGGGCTATCAGCGAAAAACGCTCCAAGCTAAACAGGGAAAAAGGGAGCGAACTTCTGAATGCCGCTGTCGGCTGGGCTACCGGGAAATCGAAAGCCCTGAGAAATGAAATAGAGGATTTGCGCAATGAGATTTCCACGCACGAGGAAACCATTGAGCGGTTACAGGATAAAATCCAAACCATACAGAGTGACCACCATCGGGAACTGATGAAACTGGAAAGTAGGCATCAATCAGAGTTGAGCCGCAAGGAAGCGGAACATACGCAGGAGACCACAAGGTTGAAAAACCGGATTGCATGGCAAAGCCATATCATCGACTGCCTCAGTTTCCTGCTGCTCAAAACAAACGACATCTTCCGCAAGGCTGTTTACTGTGTCGTCCGTTTTGCCCGTGATTATTACAAGTCCCGTTTTGATACGGAACAGGTGTCGGACATCAAGAGTGCCCTTAACCTGTTCGGGGAGGACAGACAATCACTCCGGGCTGCCAGAGATTTCCTGTATTTCACCGCCAAGCAAAAGGGCGGGTTTGACAATCGGGAACAAATCAAAGCCAGACGGGAAGTTGACAATGTGGTGGAAGGGAATTATGACCAACAGCCGAAAAGAGGTTTTTCGATGAGAAAATAAAAGCCATAATGTAAAATAGTCAACTAAACAATTAAAAGGGATAGTGTCTATCCTCTCCCCTTTAATTACTTGAATAAAGACTGATATTCATCATCGTCTTGCATCTTTTTAACTAAAAACTCAACCCATTTTTCTGTATATAGATAACTATTATTAGGTTCATCATATAAACAGTATTCTGGCTTTGTTTTTTCAGGGTTATCTGAATTCCTTTCTGGACGAACTTCATATTTTTTCCAACACCTCGTATGAGTATCGGAATTAAATTTATTAACTTGTTTTTTCCCTCTTATAATCTTAGGGTTACCTAACCGTTCCTGAACTTGTTGTATTACGGTGGCAGGTTTTAATGTCCCTTTATTTACAACTGGAATATGCTTTTCCTTGATTAGTCCTGCGATTCTTTCAACTTTCTTTTTTTCATCATCTGTCAGTTTATCATATGGGAAGAACTGAACAGGAAGAGCATCTACTGACTTATGGTTGGCAACTTGAATCAAGAATGCTTTAAAAGAATACTCTCCGCTCTGCATAATATCTGTACTTATTGACGCTCTATATTTATCAATAAATCGAGTAATTTTTTGAGCATCTTTGCTCATTTTTATCCCCATTGCAAGAGTTCTCGAAGAGGGAAATAGTTGCAATGCAAAGGACAAAGACTCTCTTAGGCAATAATCTTCACCAAACTCTTTCTCTACAATCTTATCAAAATTTAGCAATAGAGCTTGGCACTCTGCGAAAATATTAGCATCTAATTCTGGTAAGAATTTATGCTCCAATTTATTTCTTAATGGAATAAAGAGTTCGATGTTTTTCCTTATTGCACAATCTTCTCCTTTGAAGTATTCTTTTACACATGTGGCTAACTCCCAAAATTGAATTTCTCCATCAACTCTTTTAAATCGTACTTTATTTTTTTCTCGATAAAATGGTTTTATCCCCCTTTTGAAAAATATTGCATGAAACAATGATGTCCATGCGATACACATTAAAACAATGTACCCACCTGATTTAAATTTCACAGCAGGTTTATTATATGTTTCAACTGACAACAAAGCAGAATCCAATGCTTTATCCAAACATAATTTAACATTTAAAGGTAATCCTCTACTCATAATATATTTTTGCGTACAAATAAATATAATCAAAAAATGATAACCAGATAGGATATGAAACTTTATAGCTAACTTTCGTTATCCGAATCCGCATAAAGTTCACATTGCCGGATAACGGTTTCGAGAGCAGCCTCTTGTTCCTCTGGTGGGTATTTGTACTTTTTCAACAATCGCTTCACCATAGAGCGCATCTTGGCACGGGCTGATTCTTTCTGTCGCCAATCAATGGTCTTGCTACTACGCAGGGCTTCAGTCAGTTCTTTTGCCATAGCAACAAGTTGGCTGTTTTCATAGAAATCTCTTACGGCTTGCGGCTTTGTCAAAGCATCATAGAAAGCCTGTTCTTCCTCGGTCAGTCCCAATTCAGATGCTTGTCCCGCATTGGCTTTCAGTTCTTGCGCCATTTTGAGAAGCTCCTTAATCACTTCCTCGTTGGAGATAAGCCCACGGAGGTATTCAGCAAGCCGGGCATCAAGCATTTCACTGAATTTCTCGGCTTCAACCATTCTTTTTTTAGCATATTTCTTGATGTGTTCTTCAAGCAGCCGTTTGAGCAATTCGAGAGCAAAATTCTTCTCTTTCATCTCGGCTATCTCTTTCAGGAAATTCTCATCAAAGAGTGAAAATTCCGAGCCTTTTGTATTGAGAATTTCCACAATTCCCTCTGCCTTGATTGCAACTTTCAACAGTTGTGTGATGCGTTCGTCTATAATTTTACGGGTAATTTTATTGTTTCCCGAAAGGCGCAAGAGCAATGTCCGTACAGCTTCAAAATATGCTTCTTCAAAACGTTCTGCAGGGGTGAGCAAACTGCGGCAAAGCGAAGCAGCCTGTGACAAGCGTTTGCTTTCTTCCATAAAGACTTTTCTCGCCTCGGCAGGAACGGCATCCACAAGAATAATGTTACCATTTTCATCAGTTTGAGTGGTAGGTTCGGACGAGACAAGGTTATCCTTATCAAGCAACACGTTCACACCACCTCTAATGAGGTTAGCACGCTGCAGATTGGAACAATCGGAAAAAGAGGAATAATCGTAATCGTTCATACATTCCCGGCAACGCTTGAGTGCGGCGACGAACTGTTGATAGGCGGTTGTCTTGATGTTCGGGTCGCCGTAGTTTTTCTTGTCACGTCCTGTATAGTCGTGCATGGCCTTTTTGAGAGCCTTGGCAATGCCGATGTAGTCCACTACTAAACCGCCGCTCTTTTCGGGAAACACACGGTTTACACGGGCGATAGCCTGCATAAGATTATGTCCTTTCATCGGCTTGTAAACATACATTGTGGCAAGCGATGGAACATCAAAGCCTGTGAGCCACATATCGACTACGATAGCGATTTTTAGCGGTGAATTGTTATCTTTGAACTGGCGAGCCAGTTCTTCTTTACGTGCGGCAGAGCCAATGATGTCGTTCCATTCTACAGGGTCTTGGTTTCCTTGCGTCATAACTACGCAGATAATATCTTTCCATTGAGGACGAAGCTCCATCAACTTTTTATATATGTCTATACCAGTAGCACGGTCAATCGCTACTATCATGGCTTTTCCGGTGAGCAAGTCGGCACGGTTGTTTTCATAGTGATTTATGATGTCCTTGCAAAGTGTGTCGATGGTTTGTGGGGCTGAAAGCAAGGCGCGTAGCCGTGCATTTTCACTCTTTGAACGTTTGATGTCCTGTTCGTCAGCACCTTCTTCCGCCAGTTTATCATACTCGTCATCCAACAATTTGAGCGTGTCCTCGTCCAAATCCAATTTTACCAAACGACTCTCGTAATAGACAGGCACGGTAGCACCATCTTCCACGGCTTGGGTCATGTCGTAGATGTCAATGTAGTTGCCAAACACCTCTCTCGTGTCGTTGTCGTCTTGTTCAATAGGCGTACCGGTGAAGCCAATAAAAGCCGCATTGGGCAGGAGTTTGCGCACGATAGCCGCAAAGCCGAGTTTCAGTTCTCCAGTTTGTGTATCAATCTTTGTCTTGGTGTTTGATTGTGTGCGGTGGGCTTCGTCGCTAATCACAATCACATCCGAACGGCTGGTGATGAGCTTATCACGGTCTTTGAACTTTTGGATATTGGCAAAGATTATCCCGTGGCTCTTGCGCTTTTCGAGCAATTCATAGAGGTTTTCGCCATCAGTAGCTTTGATTGGTTTTTGGCGCAAATAGTCGCTGCACGATGCAAAAGTGCTGTGCAGTTGGTCGTTCAAGTCAAGACGGTCGGTTAGCACAAGCAAGGTCGCACTAAGCAGATTTTTCAAGAGTTGGTGGGCATAGAACACCATCGAAAGGCTCTTGCCCGAACCTTGTGTGTGCCAGAATACGCCGATTTTTCCATCATTGCGTTGCAGGGCTTGTTTGGTACATTCAAGGGCTTTCTTCACGGCAAAATACTGGTGATAGCCAGCGAGTATGCGTATCTTCTTATCGCCACCCATTGTAAGGGTAAAGTTAGCAATTATATCAATGACCCGATGCTTCTCAAATATGCCGTTGAAGAATGTTTCAAAGTCGGCAAACGCCGTGCTTTCATAGCTTCCATCCGTGGTTTTCCATTCCATATATCGGTCAAGCGGTGCGGTAATCGTGCCTACTCGTGTGTCTGCCATATCACTTATCACGAGCATTTGGCAAGCAGTGAAAAGTTGCGGAACAATGCGCATATAGTTCTGCAACTGTTGGTGGGCTTCCTCCGAGTTCGTCACTTCACGGGAAGGGGATTTCAACTCAACAACGGAGATTGGCAGTCCGTTGATGAATACCACTATGTCGGCACGTTTGGTGGATTTGCCATTTGTAACCGTCCATTGGTTGGCAACCACAAAAGAATTGTTGTTGATATTGTCTGTGTCGATTATCTTGATATGGTCGCTACGCAATGAGCCTTGAGCGGTTTTGAAGGTCACATCCAGCCCATTTTGCAGCCAATCGGTGAGGGTTATGTTTGCACTTACCAAAGGTTGGCTGAATTGTTCTCTGATTTTGCGGATGGCTTCATCCACGGCGGCGACTTTGTCCGCTCCGTTTATAGCCAACATTGCCTTACGCAATGCTCCCGGTATGGTGGAATCGGTAAGTTCCCTGCTGGTATCTGCGTCAAGTTCCGGGCTATAATGGTATTCATAGCCCATATCCTTGAACAATGAGATTATCGTTTGTTCGTATGAATCTTCTGTGAAATGAAACGTCTTAGGCATAATAGGTTGGCATTAAATTATCATTTATCCGGCGGTTCAGCTCGATTTTATAATCAATAGAGGAAAGAATCTCCGTAATACGTTTCTGTTCTTCAAGAGGAGGTAGTTTTAATGACAATCTCTTTAAATCATCAATAGTAATTTGAGATTGAGCTGAACCAGTATCTAAATACCTTAGATTTGATAATTTGTATTTATAGTAAAAATATAGTGGCTCGCATATCTTATTATCCAATTCAACTGCTATCGATAAATTCGTTAGGAAACAATCCTCGCTGGAAATTTTAACATCGCCTGTTCCACCTACGCCACGAGCAACCACAATGATAGTTCCTTTGCGACAATTATAAGTTGTTGCAAATCCTACATTTCTATATCCAGACCAAATTGGATATGAACCGTTATTTTGCTTTGGAGGTAGTTTCCCATATTTCATATTGGAAATATCTCCTAATTTATATTCTTTCCACTGTTCCATAAATGAGAATTTAGCTATTGGTTTGACCATCTAATTTAGCTTCTATCTCCTTGATGGACGGCATTGTGCCTTCCACCTTTTCGGGATATAGCTTTTCAAGCTCATATTCGGATATTCCGAGGGGCTGACTGCTTGATTCAAGCGCATATTGAGCCAGAGTGTTGCTCTTTTGTTTGCAAATAAGCAATCCTATCGTAGGATTGTCACGCCCTTCTTTGCGGAGAAGGTGATTGCAAGCCACAACATAACCGCCTAACTGCCCGACATCGGCAAAGTCAAACTCGCCTATCTTAACCTCTACCACCACATAACAGGACAGTTTTAGGTTATAAAAGAGCAAATCGATAAATTTTTCTTTTTCAGCAATTTGCAAGCGATACTCTTTGCCTACATAAGCAAAGCCTGTACCAAGCTCCAGCAAAAAGTTTGTGATGTTGGTAAGCAATGCGTCTTTAAGGGCACGCTCGTTGTATTTTCCTCGTAATTTAGTAAAAGAGAAGTTATAAGGGTCACGTGTTATTTCCTGCGCTAAATCACTGTCTGTATTAAGAAGTGTACTCTTGAAATTGGTCTGCGCTTTGCCGCTGCGTTCATACAGGTCTGTTCCCAGCATATTGAGCAACATATCCCTGCTCCAACCATTTTCCAAAGTCTGGCGGACATAGAACAGAGCCTTGTCGGACTCGTCCGAGCATTTGTCGATTATATAGCGATGATGCCCCCAAGGTACAGAGAATAAATCCGATTGCAATCTTTCCACAAGCTGTGGAAGATTTGCCTTTTTAGATTCTTCCACAAGTTGTGGCAGAATTGTAATCTGTTGGTTATAAAGCGAGTAAAAGCGTTTTGCGTAGCGGATTGAGGTTTCAGATAGTCCTTCAACATTGGGTAACTCATGGCGCAAGTCACGGCTCAATGTGGCGTAAAACTTACTGCCATACTTGTTGTCCGCTTGCTTTTCCTCAATGTCTTTGCCAAGCTCCCAATAAAAACGGAGCATTTCATTGTTTACCTTTACAGCCGCCTTGATTTGGCTACTGCGATAACGCTTTACGAGTTCCTTGACCCATAGCGTGTAATCTTTATCTAATATGCCGATTGATTTATCCATAACCTTATTATATTTCGTTTATTGTCAGTTCGCCAGACATCAGCTTCGGGAGAAGCGCATCGCGAATATTCTCTAATTTAGTAATTTCCAATCGTCTATCAATGATAGATTGAAACAACGGATTTATTCGAGCGTTAATTTCCAACATATTCAGATTTGTAGGAATAGCAACTTCTGCATTTTCAAGGTCACCACGCCTTATATGCCCCATTGTTACAGCTTTATCTTTTGCAATGAGTTTGAATTTCTTTAAATGACGGTTTGTCCAATAATAAACAAACCACCGTGGATAGTTTTTCAACGGAGTAACTTTAAATAAATGTTGGTTTAATCCACATTTACCTCCACACCAAACATCAACCATAAGAGTTCCAGACCATGAGAATATAATATCCTCATTGTCTATAATGTAATCTGCATCTATGGAATCCGAACAGCGGTCGCTACAATCATCGCATTTACGTTGTCCCAATTCTTTTATTTTAAGTACTGGTAAACTTCGTTCAATATCAGTTGCCGGAAATTTCTGCATTGCCAACCCGTTTAGATAGACGGCTATATCAGTCAAACATCCCATAATAGAATCTTCAAGATATATGCTTCCACTGTCAAAGTAGTGGTCGAACAATGCCTGCGCCTGCTGCTCTAAATTATCATTTCCACGCTTATTTTTGGGAAATGATGTTCTTCTGCCGTATGTCGAACAACACCACATGCTAATTTATGAATTTACGGTGTGAGAGTTTTACGTTGCTTTGATTAACCATAGCATAGTGCATGGTCGTGTCAATCTTGACATGACCAAGCAACCGTTGCACTTGTTCGACAGGCATACCTTTGTCGATAGCCATTGTAGCCAATGTGCGCCGGAACTTATGAGGATGAACACGTACAATCTTAGCCGAGCGGCCAAGTTTGCGCAGACGTGTTTCCACGCCCGAAATACCCAAACGCTTGTGCGGCTTAGCCAATGAAACAAAGAGTGCCTTATTTCGGTCTTTGCGAGAAGCCAAGTATTGTTGCAGATGTATCTTTGCCCGGGCATTAAAGTAAACGATACGTTCCTTGTTCCCTTTGCCGAAAACAATACATTCACGCTCGTTGAAGTTGATGTCCTCACGGTTAAGTTTCACCAACTCGCCCACACGCATACCAGTGGAAGCCAATATGTCAATGATGGCAAGGTCGCGGATTTCGGTGCAACTGTCACGGAGCTGTTCGATATTCTCATCGCTCAATACCTCTTTTACTTGTGTTCCGGTCTTAACCTTGTGTATTCTGCGGACGGGGCTTTTGATGATGTAATCTTCTTCTTCAAGCCAAGCAAAGAATGAAGAAAATATCCGGCGGATGTTGTCGATAGTTACACGGCTTGACTTGTTCTTCCGCTGGAACACGGCAAGATAGGCCCTGATGTCCTCGGTGGTGTAATCTGTTACCTTTTTAGGCATCTTTTTGAACAACTGCCGAATGGTAGAGCCATAGTATTTGATAGTCGGAGTGGTGCAGCCCTCCACTTGTTTTGCAGACAAGAAGATGTCAAGCAGACGGTCATTCGACACTGCATTTTCATGCAATGTCTCGCCGTCCTCGGTAATAGTGTACTGGCTTACAACCTGAAGCAATACGCTATTAAGGTGAGCTACTTGTTCAAAACTTAACACTTCTGCCATTGCGGTGCTGATTTCTTGGATTAATTTCTCTTTCATATCTTCGTTATTTTTGGGTGAACATAACGAAGAGTAGAAGTTTTTTACTTAACGGTAAAGCCAATTCTTGCCAACTGCTTGCGGATTTCATTTTCAAGTGTATGCGATTGGGCGAACAAATCCGACAGTTCGGAAGTAAGCCTCTCCATCTTCTCTTGGAACGGTTCACCGTCATCCTCCACTTCCGCAATGCCAACGTAACGACCGGGAGTAAGGATAAAGTCTTGCTTTTCTATATCCTCAATGGTTGCAATTGCAGAGAAGCCTTTTTCAGTTTCCAGCGTTCCGGCACGGAACTGTTCAAAGGTTTCTGCAATCCGTCCGATGTCATTACCGTGGTCTTCGGTTTCTTCACCACACGACAGTTCACGGTGTGTACGGTCTTTCATATAGCCCATGTTGCGAGCGTCAATGAAAAGCGTCTTGCCCGGTTGAGCCTTTTTCTTCGTCAAGAACCAAAGGCAGCAAGGTATCTGCACATTATAAAACAACTGCGACGGCATAGCTACAATGCCCTCTACCAAATCTGCATTGACAATGTTTTTGCGGATTTCGCCCTCTGTGCCTTGCTGTGAGGAAAGCGAGCCGTTGGCAAGCACTAATCCGATGCGTCCGTTGTCCGCCAAGTGATAAAGCATATGCTGCATCCAAGCAAAGTTGGCGTTGCCCTCCGGCGGTATGCCATATTGCCAGCGAGGGTCGTCACGCAGTTGGTCGCCGCCCCATTTGGAAATGTTGAACGGTGGATTAGCCATGACGAAATCCGCTTTGAGGAACGGATGTTTGTCATCGTGGAATGAATCGCCGAAGCTGTCGCCAAAGTTAGCCTCAATGCCACAAATGGCAAGATTCATTTGTGCCAATTTCCATGTGTTGCTGTTGAGTTCCTGCCCGTAAACAGAAATTTGGTTGATATTACCTCGGTGACGTTCGATAAACTTACTACTCTGTACAAACATACCTCCCGAACCACAAGCCGGGTCAAAGATTTTTCCTTTGTAGGGTTGGATAACCTCAACAATGGTGCGGACAACACATGATGGAGTGTAGAACTCACCGCCTTTCTTACCTTCTTCACGAGCGAACTCTCCAAGGAAGTATTCATATACACGCCCGAGCACATCACGGGCTTCTGTTCCTGTGAAATGCAGGTTGTTTTCAAAAATATCAATTACATTGCCCAAGCGGCGTTTGTCGAGTTCTGGACGGGCATAGTTTTTCGGGAGAATGCTTTTAAGCTGCCTGTTCTCCTGCTCCAACGCTTCCATTGCTGTATCAATGACAACTCCTATTTCAGCAGTAAGCGAAGCCTTGACGATTTTATCCCAACGGGCATCTGTAGGAACAAAAAAGATGTTGTCACCGATATATTCATCAGGGTCTTCCTCAAAGCCGGCACCCTCTGCTACAAGTTCATCGTGCTTAACTTTGAAGCAGTCGTTGATGTATTTTAAGAATACAAGTCCGAGCACTACACTTTTGTATTCGGCAGCATCAAGGTTGCCGCGTAATTCGTTTGCTGAATCCCACAAAGTTTGCTCGATGGTCTTCTTTGCTACATCTTTTGTTTTTGCCTTTTTTGCCATGGTCGTATATAAAAGTAAAACTCCATCACTATCCCTGCGAGGCAGACCAAAGCCTATAAGACAGCGAAGGAGTTTCGTATGTTATTTATTCTTATTCTTCAGGTCATTAGCGCAGTTGCTTTTTCAGTCACAAAGGTAATGCCTTTTCGTGGATTTTCTTGTATAATTCAAAAAAAGTGTATGTATGCACAAAATATAAACACTTTGCGATGTAGGTTTGGTGTCTGCTTATTTCAAGATTGCTCATTAGTATTTTGGTAAGATTACTTCAGAAAACCACACTAAATTCTATAAATATACTATATTTGCGAAGGCTTGTATAATGAGCCCCAATTAATGTGGAACATAGAGCGCAGATAGCACTGGAATGTGAAAGAACAGCCTATATTGAAGTTCCAAGAGAGTTAAGAATTAATAAAAGCGTTAAATATTCGCCCTTCAGAATGTACCATTAAAGATTAAGGCCATATTTCTGATTTATTACATACAAGATATTGAGTAACAATCGGTTGTAAATAC
>UMCX01010402.1_pt1 | contig 13477 bp, 15 predicted proteins | sample 1964341 | NCBI WGS metagenome assembly UMCX01 (sample SAMEA4835979, study PRJEB28245) | human gut metagenome | biome: gut microbiome; material: fecal sample | place: Denmark | collected 2008
GATCTAGTAGCAACATTTTTCATAAACTGAGCGTTAATAAATAAATATTTTTCTCATAAACAATTACATAAAGAATAATTGATAACACAACTGCAGAAAGTGCATCAATCATTCCATGTTGCTTGATTAAGAAAGTAGAGATAATAATCCCTATTGTAAGAATTGTAGTTCCCTTCTTCATAATACTAGTTGCATGCTTTGATCTACTAAATGCCATGCACATACCAATAGAGTTAAAGATATGAATACTAGGCAATACATTGGTTGGTGTATCAATCTTATAAAGCAAATCAACAAGTATTAACGCAATATTACTATGACCTAATTGTTTTGGTCTAATATCTAAACCATTAGGATAGATGACTGATACCATTATAAAGAGTGTCATGCCGGTAAATAGGAATGTGATCATCTGCAAGTATTCTTTCTTGTCTTTAAAGAAGAAATACCAGAAAGAGAAGAAAATATATCCAAACCAGCTGATATAAAAGAATACAAACCACTCATTAAATGGAATCATATAATCTATTGGTGTAGAGATCATATGATATTGCGTCACTGGCATAAAATGTTCAATAAAGAAGAAACATACCAGATAAACTACAAAGTACAAAAGCGTCCACCAATAACGCCAATTCTTTTTCATTAGTTTTTAGAGAATTCTGATAAGATTAATTCCTTGTTCTTATCAGTCGCCCAGTTGATTCCCCACTGATTAGAGAAGAGTAATAAATACTTTCCTCTTAAATCCTGAACTCTCTTTGTATCTGAAGATAAATTCAAACTATATAGATCAATTTCTTCATTATCAATCCATCTGATGAACTGATATCCAAGAGGTTCTCTCTTAATATTTACGTTATATTCATTCTTTAAACGATATTCAAGTACTTCAAACTGAAGGACACCTACTACACCTACGATGATTTCTTCCATTGAACCACCAATTTCCGTGAAGATCTGGATAGCCCCTTCCTGAGCAATCTGTTCTACACCCTTAACGAACTGTTTACGCTTCATTGTATCTGTATTACGGATACGTGCGAAATGTTCAGGAGCAAATGTAGGAATACCTTCAAACTTGAATTTATGCTTAGGTGTACAGATTGTATCACCAATCGAGAAAATACCCGGATCAAAGACACCAATGATATCTCCAGAATAAGCTTCCTGGATTTCTTCACGGTCATCAGCCATCAACTGTTTAGACTGACTTAATTTAATCTTCTTATTTCCCTGCATATGGAATACTTCCATACCCTTAGTATATTTACCAGAAGTAATACGCATGAATGCCATTCTATCTCTATGTGCTTTATTCATGTTTGCCTGAATTTTGAATACAAATGCACTGAAGTCTTCATTGAATGGATCAATTGGCCCATCATCACTCTGTTTTGGCTGAGGAGGCATAGAGTAATCTAAGAAATGATGTAAGAATGGTTCTACACCGAAGTTAGTTAAGGCACTACCAAAACATACTGGTGATAATTCTCCACGATGTACTCTTTCTAGATCAAATTCTGCACCAGCACCATCTAGTAGTTCCACATCATCCTGAAGAGTCGCATAATAATCTTCACCAATTTCTTTAATTAATTCAGGATCATCATAATCAGTAATGATTTCCTGTACTTCCTTCTTACCACCCTGTACTGGTACGAAACGAATCACTTTCTTAGATTCTCTTTCATAAACGCCTTTGAACTGTTTACCACATCCAATAGGCCAGTTAACAGGACATGTATCCATACCTAATTCCTGTTCAATTTCTTCCATTAATTCATAAGGGTCTTTGGCTTCTCTATCCATCTTATTGATGAAAGTAAAGATAGGAATATGTCTCATTGCACAAACCTTGAATAACTTACGTGTCTGTGCTTCGACACCCTTAGATGCATCAATAACCATGACTGCTGAGTCAGCTGCCATTAATGTACGATATGTATCTTCTGAGAAGTCCTGATGGCCTGGAGTATCTAGGATATTGATACAGAACCCATCATAGTTGAACTGTAATACTGAAGATGTAACAGAGATCCCTCTCTGTTTTTCAATTTCCATCCAGTCACTGACTGCATGACGCATATTCTGCTTACCCTTAACCATACCGGCTTCCTGAATAGCTCCACCATATAATAAGAACTTTTCTGTTAATGTTGTTTTACCAGCATCCGGGTGAGAAATAATCGCAAACGTACGACGTTTACTTACTTTATCTACAAATTCTGACATATAGCCTCCTTAAATTACGAATTGACCATTTTTGAAGATCTGTACTGTTTTTCCATCTTGAGTCACAGCTTCAATATCAAGGTCTTTTGTTCCAATCATAAAATCAACATGTGTGAATGAATCATTGACACCATGTTTATATAGTTCTTCTTTAGTCATCTCATAACCGCCCTTAATACATTCATTAAAACCTTTACCAAGCGCAAGATGACATGCTGCATTCTCATCAAATAATGTGTTATAGAATAATAGTCCCATTTCTGATATAGGAGAATCAACTGGCACAAGTGCCACTTCCCCTAAATAATGAGCACCATCATCAGTATCAATGATGCTTGCAAGTACATCTTTACCTGTCTTAGCATCAAAGTCTACAACACGACCTTCCTTAAATCGAATATAAAAATCATTGACGAGTGAACCACCATGGTTAAGTGGCAATGAAGAATAAACAATACCTTCTGTCTTTCGATAGTCTGGAGAAGTAAAGATTTCTTCTGTAGGCATATTAGGGAATGAATAAACTCCATCAGTTGTAAAGCTTCCTCCACCTGCAAATAAATAGTCTTTATTCATATATACTTTTAAATCAGTTCCTAGACTATTTGTATAATGTAAGTAATCAATAGACATCTCATTAAGTGTCTTCACACGTTCTTCAAAAGATGCACGATGCATCTCCCAGGCATTTAAAGGATCTTTTGTATCTACATAACATACATGATAGATGGCTTTCCATAAGGCTTCTATAGCCTCCTGATTATTCATATCAGGAAATACCTTATTCGCCCACTTAAGAGAAGGTGCACCTACAATACACCAGCGGTCAATACCTAGATCTAAATGATCATAGAAGGTCTTAGCCTGTTCATGCATAGCTTTACTGTAAGTAGCCATCTTTAAAGGATCAATGCCTTTAAAACCATCAGGATTTTCTGATGTAATAGTAACTACAGCAGCATGTTCTAATGCATACTTATTACGTAGTTCAACTAAATAATCAGGAACCTTCTTGAAATAATCTACATCATTATGTTCATATCTAAGTCTTGTAATATCCTCGTCTACATAATGTGCAATTACATCTAAAGCCCCAGCTTTATAAGCTTCTTTGGCGATAGCTTTCACTAAAGAGGCACATTCAACATCCGCAGTAACTACAAGTTTCTGACCTTTTTGAAGATTAACGCCCTTTTTTACTATCAATTCAGCATATTTATTCATCATATCAATACACCCCATCTCCATTATTCTAAGAATTTTATAATCTTTGTCAACAGAAAAAGCATAACATATTACGTGTTGAATTTCCATTTTTCTTGTTATTATTTTACACATGTGATATGATATGTATAGCAGTTACACAGGACATTTTGTATTGGTTTTTTATCAGTAGTACACTATCGATTGCAAAAGCCTATAATAAAGTTGCTTGATGTATTGCAATTTACAGGAGGTATGTCAGATGACAGGTAAAGTAAAATGGTTTAAGGCTGAAAAAGGTTATGGATTCATTACAGTAGAAGGACAGAGCAAAGATATTTTCGTTCATTTCTCTGCAATCAACGCTGATGGATACAAGACTCTAGAAGAAGGCCAGACTGTTGAATTTGACGTTGTTGAAGGCGATCGTGGACCACAGGCAGCTAACGTTACAGTAGTTGAATAATCATCATAAAAAAGGCTGATGCAATAAGCATCAGTCTTTTTTTGTCATATAAGCAATTAATAGTTTCATTGTGTTCTCTACTGCATCCACATGTGAACGTTCCATACCATGGCTTGCAGCCACACCTGGACCTATTAGTGCGCCTCTAATATCCTGACCGCCTCTGAAAGATGCAGAGACATCAGAACTATAGAATGGATAGATATCAACTGCATAAGATAATTCATTATCTTTCGCAAGATTAATAAGTGTTGTTGTCATCTGATAATCATAAGGACCACTAGAGTCCTTCGCACAGATAGAAACATCTCTTTCAGTGCAGCTTAAGTCTTTACCAATACATCCCATATCCACCGCAATAACTTCTTCAATTTCTTCAGGAATATAAGCACATCCATGTCCTACTTCTTCGTAAGTAGAAATCAAGAAATACCAAGTATCACGAGGAATAATGAATTCTTCCTTCATTGTCTTTAATAAGCCATATAGAATAGCTACACTTAGTTTATCATCTAAGAATCTAGATTTAATAAAGCCACTTGGAGTAATTGTAGTTTTAGGATCAATACAGATATAATCTCCTGGCATGATACCTAATTCTTCTACCTCCTTCTTAGATGACACACATTCATCAATACGTACATGCATTGTCATATCAGTTCTAGGGGCATTCTTAGAATCGTCATAGACATGTGCACTCGGAGAATTAGATAGAATTGTTCCTGTATAAGTTCTGCCATCTCTTGTTACTATTTTACAATATTCACCATCTAGCGTAGGAACAATAGGGCCTCCTACTAAAGTGAATGCAAGTGTACCATCTTCTTTGATACTTCTGACCATAAGTCCTAAAGTATCAACGTGGGCACATAATGCCTTTGTATGATGTTTCATACCAGGTACCTTGACAATTAAGTTACCTTTATTGGTATGCATTGTCTCATAACCTAAGGCTTTGACTTCCCTTTCATAAAAATCAATAACTGCTTTTGTATATCCTGTAGGAGAATCAATTAAAAGCAGTTCTTTCGCAAATTCCATTACTTTTAATGCGTTCATATAAAACCTCTCTTTCTTATTCATTAAAACATCTAAAAAAGATCAAGCATATTATCAAGATAGATTTCTTCTCTCACATGAATTGAATATTCTGGCTTAACCATATAATATAACAGAAACTCTAATACAAGAGCACTGCCTAGACTTCTACCTTCTATCTTGAACTGTGTAAAGCCTAATGGCCTATAAATAGACTGTATGTCTTCAATACTGATAAACGAAGGATTATGCATGGCATGAGAGAAACGATAGCCTTGCTTTGCATTTGGTGCTTTACAAATATGATCCGGGATATCTTTACCCAAGTTCTGTAAACTCACCGTTTCATAACATTTCTTTCTATCCTGACATCCTACATAACAGCATTCATTACATAAGAATTCTACTTTATCCTTCCGTTTGATGGTAGATAATAATTTAAATTTCTTATTTAAGCGGAAATCAGGCACAACATAGCGGAACTCTTCTCTTTCGCATTCTTCTTTAAACTCATTAAAGTCAGTGATGACTTTAGTGGTAGAAGAGACAAAATAAAGATTTGGATATTTCTCCATCAAATAGTGTAATAAGAGATCAGAGTGTACAATCACACCATTGTTGCCTGCTTCATTAAATAACCTACATAATGTATTACATTTAGGATCTGAGAGATGTTCTTCTTCTAGCATAGAGTTACTAAAAGTAAGTCTTGCAGAAATATGATACGTCTTCATCAGGTCTAATACCTCACGAGGATTATCTTCCCCTTCTCCAAGTCTTCCTCCACCCCATAAACAGTCCATTGGAGCACCATAAATAGAACCTATTTCACACCAGTCATAAAAATATTCTCTATGGTTATAAAAAAGAGGAAGGAACTTCTTATATAATTCATAGAATTCAAATAATCCTGGTAAGTGGTAATAAATTGTTTGATTCATTTATTCTCCCATTAATTCTTCCAATACTTTTCTTACGTTATGAGCTGCATCTTCCTGTATCTCAATAATACGTGCACCTCTAGACTTGGCCACTTCTCTTAAATCTACTGATATACCTGTATGGAATGAACATCCTACAACTAGAAATACATCTCCTGGTTGTAATGCATATACCATTTCATAAGCTAATTGATAATTTGGCGCAGGATCACCATAAAGAACTGGCTTATTGTATAAAGAATAAGCAATATCCATTTCATCATCAGCAGGAAGACCACCATGTAGTTCTAATGCATCACTACCTGCAAGTTTATGTAAGCCATCAATATTCATTGTGATAATAGGAATATGATACTCTGCTAAGGCATAATGTGCATCATTTGGTTTTGCACCATTCATATTCGCTTTTAATTGTCTAATAACTTCATTGTACTCTTCATGATGTCTTTGTGCATAGCTTCTAAATAGCTTTTCTCTGACATCCGGCCTTTCCATAAATGTAGGAATATTACTCTGTTTAGATATTCCTGCACCTGTAAATGCGATTATCTTCATAACATCATCTCCTTGTGGCTTATTATAACACTTATAAGAGCCTTAATAAATCTTCTACCTTCTCTAGTATATAATTAGAATCGCTCATATCCTTGCTTTCTACACTACCCCATTTCGCAAAGGCAAAATCAATGCCTGCATTTCTTGAAGTAAGAAGATTGGCTTGCTTATTTAATTCTAAACGTTCCATACACAATAATAATGGTTCAGGAGCAGGTTTATGTTTTGAGGTATCATCCTCTAGCACAACAACTTCCATATAATCATCTAGTCCTAAAGAAACAACATCAATATCATACTGTTTCTTATTTTTAGAAGAGACAACGCTAAATCTTAACTTTTCATGTAATGTCTTTAATACGTCATCCATTCCTTCATGAGGACTTGCCTGATATTCATTGACATATTGTACCCATTTTGCATATACTTCTTCAGGATTATTGACTTCTAGTTCTTCCATGACCTTCATACCTGGATATGAGGCAAAGTGATAGACTTCTTCTAAAGTCCATTCTTCCCCCTTTTCTTCCTGAATAATCTTCTGTGATGGAATCATATTCACATAAAGAGTATTTATTAATATCAAAAATGAGAGCTTTATATTACATTATTTTCTCTCTATTTCTATCACATAAGGTGCATTCTTTTTATTCATCATCTTAAAACTTGATACATTATATGTATGTGTATCTAAATCTGATACATAGTTATCAATCCATAAAGCTTCCTCTTTACCCTGAGGATGTCCAATATAACAAGTGATAAAAATGACCTTCTTCATATGTTCAACCGCCTTAATAAGAGTTCTTTGAGTAATATCAAGTGTTGTGGTAATGTTATGATCACCTTCTGGTAAATAGCCTAGATTAAAAATACCAATATCAAATGTATCAACATAATGATCAAAATTCTCATGAGAATCACGTATTAAATGTGCTTGATCCCCTACGAGTTCTTTTGTACGCTTGAGTGCTTCTTCTTGTATATCGAAGCTATAGACTTCCTTACAGCATTCAATTAAACTCTTTGTATCATGGCCATTACCCATTGTGAAATCTACACCTATTTCTAAATTATCATATGTATGCATACGTTCATGCACATACTCTACCATACTTAACATGTTTCTTTTCTCCTTTAAAAAAATCCGGCAAATGCCGGATTCATTATGATTTTAATGCAGGAAGGTCTCCTGTATAAAGACAATATTCTTCTAATGTCCAGTTGTTTTCATACATGATCTTAGCAGCTTTTTTACCTACATAACGGAAATGCCAAGGTTCCTGTGTAATACCTGTAATATTAGAAGTACCATCCGCAAAACGTAATACAAAGCCATATTTATGAGCATTTTTACATGCCCACTTATATTCTGATGTATCACCAAATACAAGTCTCTTACCTTCATCGACACTTTCAGAACTCATATCGATACCAAGTCCTGTCTGGTGTTCACTTGCTCCAGGTAAAGCTACGTGCTGAATTGCGTAAAGTTCTCCCCACTTCTGTTTATATTCCTTATAGATTTCACTCTGTTCATCATAAGAACGATAACCACTATTGATCATGATATAGTAGCCTTCCTTTTCACCTGCTTTACGCATAGCAAGGAATGCCTTATAAGCATCTTTTCTTAATTTTGGATGATCACATTTCTTAGTGATATATTTCTTATCAGGTGTGACTAAATCAGATGGTTTATAACTAGAAGGAAGGTATAAACCTTTCTTTACAAGAGTTGTATAACGTGCTGGATCAGTAATAGTATGTCTAGTCGCTTCTTTAGTAGAATCTCCAATAAATGGATAAGATGTACTTAATACAGCATAGTTATAATTCTTACTTGATTTATAAGCCTCTTCATATTTATCCATATCCTTGAACTTGAATCCAGATACAGCCATATAATTCTTCATCGTATTATAGCTATAGCCTTTTTCTAGAATATAATCTAAATCATCACTATCAGCTGTCTTTAAGATCGTCCAAATCTGTTTTTCAGTATACCCATTCTTCTTTAAAGCAGGAATCTGGTCATCTAACATTGGCGATAATGTATCTACTACATCAGCAGCTTTCATCTTCTTATGAAGAGACTGATATTGTTCAAAATCAGCATAATACTTAACATCCTTAGAATGTTTTAACCATGAATCAATATGATCTAAATAATCATCATCAATCACAATCTTCACTTTATCACTTGTTAGCTTTAATACAGCAGACTGCTGCGACCATGAATAGCCTTTCATTGCAAGTCTAATACGTGAAAAGTTAAATGTGATTACTAATGCAAGTACTACAATAACAGGAATAACAACCTTCAAGACATTATCCCATCTTATTCTTCTACGACGACTGTAAGGAGAATAATTATAATTTCTCTTTCTTCTCATAAGTTTTTTACCTCTTTCCTTATCACGAATAATAGTACCAAACAGGACATTATTTGTCCACACTCCACCCTTATTATCTCACATTTTCACATAATTTACATATTACTGTTTAATTAATCGAACACAATTGCAAAAAGGGTGATTTTATGATATCTTTTACTAAGTGTGAAAAGGAGGTTTCCCCGATGCAATTAGTCATTTATATATTCATTGCGTTATGTACTCTTGCAATCGCAATTTTATTTACTGAAGTTACAGGAAAATTATTCAAAGCATTACTTGCTTTAGTAGGCGCTGCTTCTACTGGTTACTCAATTGCTTTAGCTGCACGTATGATTGCAAAGTCTACTAAATGGTTCAGTAAACCACCACTAATGAATACTTTCTATATTTCATCTGCGATTGTATTAGTATTAATCATTATCGTTACAAAAGTCATCTTAAAAAAGAAAAACGGTTAAACCGTTTTTTTATTTGCGCTAAAAAAGGAATGCCTTGCATTCCTTTTACTGACTACTCCCACGGGCAAGCCCATGGGGTTCTTACTATCAAGTTTAGCTTGTAATCGTACATCATTTTCAGACTTTGGAATACAAGTATAAATCTATTTAAGTAAGAACTGTTATTACCAAGCAGTCCAACGACCACATTAACGGTAAATTTCTATCTTTCGATAAGGAAGTATAGTCAATCTCCCTGATGCTTATTTTATACTATTTTGATTCCACTATTCAATACTTTGATTCTATTAATCTTAATTCTTTTAATTATGTGGCTTTCATACCATAAGCAAGCCTATGGGGTTTTCGACACTAATTAATAACATCTTCTTGCCTGGTAAAATTCTCTTTGCCAATAACCATTTCCTAATGTTGCAACCTGTACTGGTTTACCACTTGAAGGGGCATGTACCATACGGTTACCACCAATATAGATACCGACATGATGAACACCAGAATATGAACCATTTGAACTAAATAAAATAATATCACCAGCCTGCATAGAACCACGATCTACCTGTGTTCCTACACCACATAATGTCTTAGTCGTATTTGATCCAATATTAACACCAGCCTGATAATGAGCCCAGTTAACTAGACCTGAACAGTCGAACTTAGTCCAGTTAGGGTTTGCAATCTGACTCATAGAGTGACATCCACCCCATGAATACATATAACCCTGACGTGTTAATGCTTTGTTCGCAATCGCAAGTCCTCTAGAAGACTGATCTGGACTAGGTGTTGGTGTTGGTATTGTATTCCCTCCACCATTGTTTGATGAACCACCGTTGTTTGATGATCCTCCATTATTAGAAGAACCACTATTACTAGAAGAACTGTTGTTCTTGTTTGGTGTTGCATGAGTTACACCACTTACTTTAGATTCATCTGATGCCTTACTTAATTCAACTAAGTTCTGGGCAATTGTACCAATGTTGCTTTCATTATCAGATAAATCACTCTGCTTATCCTGTAAAGCCTTCTGTTCAGCTTCAAGTTTTGCAACTAATGATTTCTGTAATTCTTCAGCCTGACTCTTCTGCGCATTAAGTGCAGTCTGAGTATCTACAAGTGTCTGTTTCTGAATTTCTAACTGCTTCTGTTCTTCCTTGATTTCATTCATTAAATCTGTTTCATAAGAAGTTAAATCCTTAAGAGTTGCAGCTCTTGAAAAGAAATCTGAGAATGAACTTGCATTAAATAAATAATCAACATAGGCATTAGAATTCATCTGACTCTGCATAGAATAAATTCTATCCTTTAATAAAGCCTTCTTTTCATTTAGATTGTTTTCAGCATTTGTGATTGCAGTATTCATATAAGCAATCTTCTGAGTAGCTTCATTGATCTGACTATTTAAGCTATTAATCTTATCTGCTGCATCTGAAATAGATAGCTTTGCACTATCAACACTGCTCTGCTTGCTGCTGATTTCACTCTTTAAGCTTGCACTCTTTGTTTTTAAGTATTTATTAAACTCTTTACAAGTATTCTGATTTGAACGTGTAAGTGTCTTAGATGAACAAAGCTTATAATACTTTGTTTCCTGACCTTCAAATTTATTGGCCGCTTCTACTGTATTCACATTAGAAAAAGCAAGCGGAGTTACCATCGCACATGCAATAAGCAATGATACTATTTTATGTCCTCTTTTCACAAAATCACCTTCCTTTACGCACAGTTAATTATAACACAACTCCAATTAAAACCCAATGTCATATGTAAATTCACATAATCTTAAGAAGTTTTAGCCTTTCTGATTCTTCATGCTTCAAAACTGTCTTTTCGAGATAGTGACTCCAACAATCTGCATCTTTAATCAGTTCACTATAGACATCATCTATGCGTTCTTTATGTGAATGATTACTGATTGCAGTTATAATAATGTTCTTTTCTTCTTCGCTAAATATAGGATCCAGTAATTCTTTTGCCAATTCACTTGAACGAGTGGCATGCTGGAAACTAGAAGAATAAATAGGAACCGCAATATCATGAAGAAGACCGATAATAGCACATAATTCTTCATCTAGATTTCTTTCTTTTGCAAGTAATAAGCACAATGTTTCTACCTGAAACATATGTGCAATAGCCTCTCTTTTATAATATCCATGACTTTTTTCATCTAAAAGATGTAATACTTCATCACGTAAGCTAAAGTAACGATTCATCGTCTCAGTCCCTTAGGAAATAGGTTTTTAACCTGATTACTTTCTTTATAGAAGGAAAGTGGATAACCATCTACAAAGATGACACCAAAGCCTTTTTCTCCTGTTCCTTCTAAAGTTTCACCATGGATATATTTCTTGATTTCTTCACTTTCACTTGGATAGTCATAACTTCTTTTTACATCTTGTTTAGTGAGAGTTAGGGCAAGAGAATAGCTAGGTATAAATCTATTCTTTCTCACTTCACCTAAATAAAGCCCATTACGTAATACTCTGATTCCTTTGAGTTCTGGGAAGTTCTTCTTAACTGCATAAAGGTGTCCATTATTTTCTATGATGTATGAAGGTACTTTCTTATTGAGGTTTTCCTGATAGAAAGCTTTTAAGACCTTTAAGTCAGCCGGATTTACTTGAGACTTCATAGTACGTACTTGTTTTCTTGGACTATTACCTGGTTTTCTTAGCAAGGCGATAAAGTGCCCTTCTCCACGATAATGATGAGGATAACATCTCACCACTTCATCTAGATCAACACCTGGACATAAACCATGAGATTTAGTAAGAGGAAGTAATTCAAAGCCAAGTTGATCCACTGCATAATGAACCATTGCTTCATTTTCTTCATATGAGTAAGTACATGTAGAATAAATAACCATACCACCCTGCTTCAACATATCATAAGCACCCTTTAAAAGATTTTTTTGAATATGAGCACATTCTAATACCTTTTCTTCACTCCATGTATCTATTGCCTGTTCAAGTTTTCTAAACATCCCTTCTCCACTACAAGGTGCATCTAAGACAATCTTATCAAATGCTTCCTGAAATTGTTTAGTGAAGCGCATGGGATCTATATTTGTGACTATTGTATTATCTAAACCAAAACGTTCAATATTCTCACTTAAAATACGGGCACGAGATGCTTCTATATCATTCGCAATTAATACACCTTCTCCAGTTAATCGAGATGCAATCTCACAGCTTTTACCTCCTGGAGCCGCACACATATCTAACACAAAATCATCAGGTTCAATAGGTAATGCATCTGCTACAAGCATCGCACTTGGTTCCTGGATATAATAAAGTCCTGCAAGGAAATAAGCACTTCTTCCCGGATGATAGTTTTCATCATAGAGATAACCATTTTCTACAATAGGATGATGTTCTACATAGTTCTGATCTAGTACTCTTTCTACATTCTTCTTATTTCTATTTAAATATAAACCTTTAACTGGCTTTTCTAATAAAGCTTTCTTAAAGTCATCATATTCATCTTTTAATAAAGACTTCATACGGGCATCAAATTGTTCCATAAATTCACGTCCTTTCTGAACTATTATACAAAAAAATAGATGTGTTGACTACTTTGGATATGCTACAATGTGAAAAGGAGGGAACTATAAGTAACTGAATATATCGACCATTGTGTTTGAATGTGTTCAAATCCCCTCAAAGAAGAACGTTAAAATGAACACATCAAATATCACAAATTATAAACTAATGGATTTTGCTGAACTTTTAGGCATATCTGTTAAGATATTATTACGTTGAGATAGAGAAGGAACTTTAAAGGCAACCCGAACCCAAACGAATAGGTGTTATTATACTTATAATCAGCTTTTACTAAATCAAGTTGCATTTTTAAGATAGTTCTGTAATGTAAAAGAATTATTTGAATACCCATAAATCACAGGTTAGAAAAAATTAAATTTTATAAGCGCCTATAAATCGGCGTTCATGAAACTGAACTGAATACATGGATTTTCCATTTAGATTATAATTAGATTAGAAATCAGATGGGAAATTCGTGTAGGATATTGTTTCAATATTTCATGTGTTCTCCTGCAGGCTGCAATGGGCTTCGTAAGTATAAAAAAACTGATAGAAAGGGATGAGGAACTTGCTGAAGGGCTTCAAAACGGAAATAAATCCAACAGAGGAGCAGAAAGTCAAGATTCGTAAAACAATAGGTACTTGC
>UMCX01065709.1_pt1 | contig 13417 bp, 19 predicted proteins | sample 1964341 | NCBI WGS metagenome assembly UMCX01 (sample SAMEA4835979, study PRJEB28245) | human gut metagenome | biome: gut microbiome; material: fecal sample | place: Denmark | collected 2008
TGCGTATCCAGCAATGGAACGGATAACCTGTTCATCGGTGAAATAGCTTCGGATGGCAGCAATGCTGGCTTTGCTACTGCCCGTAGAAATAATCTTAGGCAGGCTCTGACTCGGATTTCGATATGAATATCCGCTGACCGATACGGACAATCCTCGTCCTGCATTGTAAGACAACTTGGACACCTTTCCGAAGTGAGCAACATTTGCTGCAGGAACCTTGTTGGTTAAGTCGATGGGGTTTCGCACTACAGAATGTGAGCCTACACCCACGATAGATACTCTTACACCATCCATGCCAGGATTCCAGTAGTTTGTCTTTGATCCATTCCCCATGCCACCGCCACCGCCATCAAAGTTGCCATCGCCCGTAGCATAGGCGGGAACGATGACGGATATTACCAGCACAAGCGCCAGCATCAGGGGCAAAAGCCTTTTCATGCGCATTCCTCCTCGTCATGAAGATAAAGAAAGACACGGCTTCTTCTTAGCCGTGTCTTTCTTGTGATCGTGCGGACTTAGCCGCCCATGATTCCAATTTTGTTGCCGTTTTCATACATATCGTCCAGCGTTCCGCCATCGTTAGGGCCACTGGGTGTCACATAGCCAAAGCCTGGAACATATACCTGTCCGGCATCATTGGTGCTGCCGCCTGCAGGCTCGGTAGGCTGGGGCTTCACCTCAGTCTGCTCCGGCTTGTAGGTGGGCGGTGTTTCCTTGTTGCGGTCCGCTTCCGGTACCTCATCCGCCGCATGATCCTTCTCCATCTTGCTGAGAGACTCCGGCGCGTCCGGCTTGGTGGGTGTTCCCTGAATGGCCTGCTCTGTGCCGGAGCTGTCAGCGTCGTTGCCGAGATCGTGGTGATCTCCATCTGTCTTGATATCCACCTTTACCTCTGGATCGCTGATGTTCACTACCGGATCTTTCGTGTCCGGCACATCGTCCGGGATGGCGGGGTCGATGGGCATGGGTACCGCCGCAAGGCGGCTGACGATCCCCACCACCAGTGCCGCGCAGAGCAGGACGCCTGCCGCAATGAGGATGATGCGTTTTGTTTTCTCTGTCATAATCGAACTCCTTTCTTAGTAAGGGTTGATAATCCATCTTCTTATCCTGAACATACCACAGCTCTGTGCGGAAGTCCACCGCAAGAAACTGAAAGCATTAAAACTTTGGAATATACTTGGCTTCCACCCTCAGATTTATGCTTATAGGCGGCAATATCCGTCCGGCAAAGCGGGTGGGGACCTCCAGATGGAGGGTGGCGGTTGCGAGATACCCCTCGCTCTGGCCTGATGCGATGGCGTTGTTGGAGATGCGGACGGACAGGTCGGAGATCGTATACTCCAGCTCATTTCCAGCGTATTTCATGTAGCCCTCGCCATCTGTGGTAAGGCCAAGAATATAGGATAGGTTGCCGTAGATATCACCGGTGTCAATGGACTCAAACCACTCACCATCCCCCTCTGGGAACCAACCTGCGGCATAGCCCTCCCGCACAGAGTGGTACACATCGTCATAATTCTCATTGACCGTGGCAATGACCGCCTGTTGCACCGCGTCCCGCACACCTTGCACGATAATATTGACTCGAAAATACTCGGAGATGAGCATAAAGAGCATCAGCAGGCAGAGTGTCACAGCAATGACCATGGGATAGCCCTCACCGGAGCGGGAGCGCAAGAATCGTTTTCTCACTTCCAGTACACCTCCGATCTGCCGCTGGCCTGTGCCGTCAGTTCAATAGGAAAGCTGCCAAGCCCACCAAAGCCGATGTCCATATCCATGGTCAGCGTCACCGTCACCTCCTCATTGAGTTGGATGCGGCCGGTACGGGACCAGCGGATGTCCGGGTCGATCTCCAACCGCTCAGACAACACCTGCGCGCGGGAGGTCGTTTCACTCCCGACTCTGCCGGTGATCTCGGCTTCCCGCACCAGCTCGGCGGCGAAGGTGTCAAGCTGCTGCTTCGCCACATACACCGGCAGCACCTTCACCGCCAATGCGATCACCAGCATGGCACAGAGGATGAGGACACAGGTATCGATGTAGCCCTCGCCGGAGCGTTTCTTCCATTTGTTTCTCATCCGAACAGCCCTCCCATCGAGGTGAGGATCTGCATGAGGATGACCACAATGTAGATAAGCATAAAGCAGACCAGCATGACGAAGGAGTACACACGGATCTTGGGCGGGATCTTCGCTGCCTGTGCCTTGAGCCGCTGAAGCTCCAGCTGTTTCATATCGTGCGCCAGCATCTGAAAATAGATGCGCCCGTCATCACCACGCAGGACGCCGATGAGTCCACGCACGATGTCCGAGAGCATGGGCGACGCCAGCCTACCCTCGAAACGAACCAGTGCCGCCTCGTAAGAGGACGAGCGCATATCCGCCGTCAGCACATCCAGCTCACGGGCAAAATCAGGACCGGCGTGTCGCTTATAGTTCTCCAAGATCGTCAGCACGTCGCGGCTGGCTCCCAGCTCCTGCTCCACTGTGGCAACAAAGCGGGGCAGCTCTCCCTCGATCTTCTCGCGGCGTTCTGCAACCTTTTCCTCCGCCTTGCGGCTCTCCTTGAAGTAAAGCAATATCGACAGCAGCACCACGATGGGCGAGAGCAGAGGGAATATCAGCAGACACGGAATAACCGCCAGCAGCGCGGCGGCAGGCTTGAGAATGGTATAGGCCAAGTAGACCTCCGGCATCATATCCATGCCGGCAGCATTGAGCGTGCGCTCCAGCCGGTGCCTCTTGTATTCATCCATTCGGATATACTTGGAGAGCTTGATAGCCCAGCCAAGGAAGAGGGCGTCCAGCGACTTCATCCGCTTTTTCTCGGTTCGCCCTGCGGACAGGAGCGCCTTCTCCGTGGAGAGACGGGGCAGCTTCAGAATATCCGCCAGAATGAAGAACAGACCTGCGGCAACGGCCACACCGAAAAGGAACAGTAAGATCGTCATGCCCGTCACCTCCGATATTCAATGGGCTGGGTTAGCTTGACCACTCTGGCAAAGGAGAGAAAGATAGCGGCGGCGCAGACCGCCAGCACCGCTTTGCCGGGAACAGTGGTCATTAAGGTTGCATACCAGTCCTTGTTGAGAAAGTACAGCAGTGGGATATTCAGCACCACCAGTGCCGCCATGGAGATGAATTCCTTGCGAGGAGCGAACACGAGATTCTCCAGTTCCCCATTGATGATGCGCATATCTGAGAGCTTTCCCACAATGGGGTTGAGGGTGCTTTTTAGGCTGTGGTCGTACTGACAGGCAGCGAGAGCCTCACACCATTCTTGCCATACCTCATTATCAATAGTAGACTTCAGTTCCGCCAACGCCGCATTCATATCCGGGTCGATGTGCTTGGTGCGGGTGAGGAAGCTGCGGAACACGCCTTGCACGGGCGGGTTCAGATAATTGATGTTCTCCTCCACGGCGGTCTGCAGATCCTCACTGCGGAGGTAGGCCGTGGTGATGATAGAAAGTGCTGTTTCCAGCTCGGTGGAGATGTCCTTCTTGTAGTGTCCGGCTGTGAGCTTGATGTACCAGAACGGTAAAAACATCATGCCCAATGCTAAAACCGGAACGAGCAGAAAGTTATTCAGCACGATAGCAATGCCTGCACCCACAGCAAAGAACAACAGCGATGCCGCGCACAGCATGGGAAAGCGATCCTCCTTGCCGGTGGTTTTCAGGATCGTCTGCGCTTCTAATATCTCACGGCGAATAAAGTTCGGCTTCTTGCGCTGAGTGGCTTCATTGATTTCATCACGGATGCTCCTAGGACCGACGGTCAACCGGTGAAACACACCCAGCGTGAAATCCATGGGCGAGATGCGAAAGATAAGAAATGCGCCGGCAATCATGCCAACGCATGCAGTCAGTAGCAGGGCTGTCAAGTGGCGTTCACCTCCTTCTTGGGCTTCAAAAGAGTCTGTAGTTCCTCGTTGGGCATACCGTTTTCCAGCAGGCGTTTGCGTAGACTCACGGAGATCTCATTCACCTGCGTGTGATGTCCTTCGATGACGAATTTTCCGTCTTTCATGTGGTTTTCCGTGATAATATACCGGAACAGTGTGTTGTAGCGGCGATCCCCGTTGGGCAGGATCTCGCATTCCATGATCTCCATCATGCGGCGCTGCTTGTTCTCCAGCTGCTTGCAGAAGACCACGATGGGGTATGCCTCCGTCACATAGCTGAGAAGCGTTTCATCGGACATATCCACGGCTCGTTTGCACAGGGACACCATGCGGCGGTAGGTCGCCTCGCAGGAGTTGGAGTGGATGGTGGTCAGCACCGCCACGCCCACGCGGGCGGCCTCCTGCGCGGCATTTGCCTCGGCGCCGCGCATCTCGCCCACCACCAGGATATCCGGGTTGAAGCGCAGGCAGATATCCACCAGCGCGATCTGATCGATCCGCTGTCGCTCATTCTCGCTGTCGCGAGTCAGAGTGTGGACCACCGAATTGACCACCTTTCCATTTTCCTCCCGCACCAGCTCCAGTTCGCGGGAGCCGTTCTCAATGGTGAAGATGCGTTTGCTGTCGGGAATCGTGGTCAGCAGCCAGCCTGCCGCCGTGGTCTTACCGGAGGAGGTTGCACCGGCCACACAGATGGAGATCCCATAGCGCAAAAATACGGAAAGCCAGTCCAGCATTTCCTCTGTGGCTGTGCCGCTGCGGAGCAGATCCTCACGGCTGAGATTGTGGCGGTTGACAATTCGGATAGAGGCTGCAACGCCCACATCCTCATCCACCACGGGGGATTTCATAGCCGCAATACGGGTGTTGCGGGTCAGGTGTCCCGTGACCAGAGGGCTGGCATTATCCAGCACCATGCCGGAGGCGTGGAGCATACGACGGATGACGGCGAGCGCATGTTCCGGCGAATCGAAATGCTCTTCCAATTTCTCATTTCTGCCATCCGAATACTGAACTTCGATATCCCGCCACGAGTTGATGTTGATTTCCTCAATGCCGTCTCCATAGATGTAGCTGGTCAAAAAGCCATACTCCGCCATCTCAGAATAGATGGCGTCCGCCAGTTCCGTCTGCGTCATGCCTGCTACGGCGATACGTTGATCCTGCAGGTACTTGGTGATATAGCGCTGAAGCTGCTCTTTTGCATCTTCGCCACCCTGAGAGATTAGGGAGGAATAGGCGCCAGAGATGTACTCCTGTACTTCCTGTAGCACGGAGCTAAAGTCTTTGCCTTCCGTTTCCGGTGTAAAGAACAGATTGTGAGCCCGTCCGACCATGCTGGCATCAGTGTTCAAGGTCCGCTGCGGCGTGTCGTCCACCACAACCGGAACGACATCTAACTCTGGGCTGTCATGGAATCCTAACGCATCTCTTTTTTCTGCGTTTGCCGCAAAGAGCGAAGCACTTCTCTTTGTTCCAAGGGCCATGTCAAAACACCTCCTCGATGATCTTTTCCAACTCCTTGCGGAAGGCGCGACTGTCCTTAAGAGAAAGGTCAGAAAACAAATTGCCGGCGAGATACTGCTCCTCCAATTCCTGCGAATAAGGCAACTTGAAGGTCACACTGCCGAGCACTTTGCCAATATGGTCCTCCGCTTGAAAAGGCTTAACATTTGCCGCCACTTTATACTGTTTGTCTGCATCCCACTTGGCATCCTTCAACAATGGAAGCTGACTGGAAAAGTAGCTGATGCTTTTGAGATCGCAGTTAGCAAGGCGCAAAACACTGTCAGCCTCCATCAGCGCTACAGCGGAGAGAATATCGTTTGCAATATAGCTGCCACAGTCCACAATAACATAGGGTGCGATCTGTCGCAGCCCATCCAGCAGCTCTATTGCCTGCTTTTCGGTAAAAGGCGGAATGCTGTACTCATTTTCACCCTTGAGTAATCCCAGCACAGTGAGATAGTTGCTGCGCTTGAGGGTGACAAGGTTATGCTTGATGAGATTTTCTCCAATGCGGGCAGCTGCAAGGATATTGCCCAGGGATCTCTCACATTCCAGTTCATCCGGCGAACAGATGCAGGGAAGCATGGGGGCAGTCATGTCGCAGAGCAGAAGAATAACATTCTTCTTTTTGGCGGAAAGCATTTTTGCGATTTTCACCGCCGTTACCGTCTTTCCACTGCCGGGACTGCCCCAAACCGCCAGCATACCGCCACTGTCGTTCTGTACTTCTGGTTGTTCCGATCCCTCGGAGCTGCGGCGAAAGATACCGGCTTTCTTGAAATTCATTCCATCACCTCGTTATCGGGCTTAACAGCAACAGAATCAGCATTTTCGCTCTCTGCGGTAGATTCCTCCTCCGGCTCGGCGTACAGCTCCTCAATGAGTTCGTCCTGCGCTTCGATGAACTGCTTTGCGCCGTCCACCGTACCGCGATAGACGAGAGACAAATGGAGCTTGGCGTCCTGCTCTAACTCTGCCAGCACTTTGGCCTGCTCCGGCAGGACAAGGAAAGTCACAGTAGAGGGCAGTTCCTTCTCGTCACCCTTCGCTTCACCGGTATTGGCGTCATAGCCGGTGCTGGCGGTGACAGAGATGATCTCCACATACTGCAGTTCAGCAGGGATGGAGGTTTCTCCATCCTCTGGGTAGTCTGCCACGATAACCGATACGATGTCGCCGCTCTGGAGCTTACCGGAGAGTCCGGTGGCGAAGCTCTTGATGGTGACGGAGATGGCCTGCTTCGTGCCGTCCAGATTATAGAGATAAGCATTTTCGGCGGTGGGCGCTTCCGAGATCTTGGCAGCGAGAATATAATCGCCAACGGCAAGGTCCGCCTTGGCGTATTTGCCCACTACATTGTCTTTCACGGTCATAATGCCAGAGGGGAGATTGTAGGAACCGACCTCGGCCGTGGTGACCATATCCTTGGTGATGAGTTCACCGGCGTGAATGTCCTTTGTGACGCGGACGATCTCTGCCTTCTGACTGATCCCCCGATTAAACAGCGGCGTGATGCCGAAGCAGATCACCAACGCCAGCAGAATGCAGATGACGCCGATGACCGTGCGGTTTTTGAAAATACTCATGGAGCAAGTCCTCCTTCGTTTTAGATGATATATGCGGTAAAGAAGCCCACTGCAAGAAATGGCGCGAATGGATAGCTCTCCGGTGGACGCTCTTGCCTGCGGATCTTGTGCAGGGCGGCTATTGCAAGGTAGAAAAGGCAGTACAGCACCAGTGCCAGCACCAGTCCGGCGACTCCGCGCAGAAAGCCCAGCAGAAAACCGGAGGCGGCGATGAGGAACGCATCTCCCATGCCGCCGCGTCCTCTCCGGCTTGCCAGCCAAAATGGGACGGCCAGCGCCAGGCCGAGAAGCCGGGCGGGGCCGAAGGAAATCAGCCCCGCCCCTGCGATAATGATACTGGAAAGGTCATAGATCTGCCTGTGCCGGAGATCCGTCCATGCCGCGCTCATAAGTCCGGTGAGGAACAGTGTCCCCTGTAGGACAGATGCCACGGATCAGCCGCCCAGCGCGCCGGCGTAGTTGAACATATCCTTGATACGCTGGTTCAACGTGGGCATGACCACATCGCCGAACAAAGCGTAGAGGCCCGCCAGCAGCAGAGCGCCCAGCACCACGGCGATGAGGATTTTGACGGCGGTGTCGATGTAGCCCTCACCGGAGCGGCGGGTCGCGGCAAGGCGGATGGCGTTGGCGCGGATGGAATTGACGGTGTTCTTGATAAACTTCTTCATGTGATAATTTCCTCCAAGTTATATGTTTTGTGTTGTGGGTTATTACATGGTCTGTTCCGCAGCGAGAGCATGGTTCGGCTGCTGGGCTTGCTGGAACGACTGCTCATAGGCATCCAGCACCGCATCGTTGAACTGCTGGCGAGCCTCCTTCGTGCAGGGGAAGCAGATGTCGTGATAGTCGCCGCGGCTGTCCTTGTACTGAGGCATGGCGACAAAGGGCTCTTTCTCGCCGCGGATGACCTTCACGCCGCGAATGGCAAATACGCCGTTGATGTCCACATTGGCGTTGGCGAGGGTATACTTGCTGTCCTTCACGGGATAGATGCGCACGGCGTACTCCACGGGGAGCGGGGTATCCGGTGCAGGGGTGGGAACTGTTGCCTTGGTTTGGGCTTTGGGCATTGGGATTCCTCCTTTTCTGATTTGGATATGAAAAAAGCACCCGGTCAGGTGCTCATTTCACAGGCTCATATCCATTTCCTGCTGGGGTGCAAACTCGATCTGCTGGAAGCCGATGCGGTCGCAGTAATAGAACTCACTGCCGCCTTCATCGTATAGTTCCAGCACATCCGAGATGCCGATGGGTCGGCTGTCATAGCCGGGAACGGGGTTGCGGAAGATGGTGTAGATCTCCTCTAGGTCGTTGGTACCGACTTGACCGTCATAGACCATCTCATAGCTCTTTCGACTTGGATGACCGAATCGCTGTACCATCGTCTCATAGGAAACGAAACGGATATTGATGGGGCTGTCCCGCGAGAGCTGCCATACACGGCAGTTCTTCAGGGGCGGAGCCTCTGGGTCGAAGCGGCCGCTGCGCTGCCCCAGCATGAGACGGTCATAGACGCCGTCCTCCCAGCGGATGGTGAGCGCCTGCTTTTGCAGAAAACTCTCCAGTTCCTGCGTTTGGAACATGGTGTCCACAAAGGCTTCTTTTCCTGTAATGTATCCGGCAGGGTTGCCGTAGCAGAGGATACGGTCATGGTTATCAATAAAAATGCGCTGCACTTGTTTCACCTCCGATCATTCCAGCTTCATCTCACCTGTGGTCGGCGCCTCCTGCCGTGGTGCGGTCAGCTCCATGAGCTTCTCCCGCGCCCAGTCGGGAAGATACTTTTCGTCCAGCACACCGATGAACTCATGTCGATTCCAGCGGGTCATCTCACCGTCACCCAGACAGGTACAGCGCACCGAGCGGCCAATGGCATGGGGTCTGCATCCGAAGCCGTCATGGGCATACCAGAGTTGGTTTTCCTGACTCCAGCAGGATTCTTTCAGCGTGTCGGGGCTGAGTACCAGCACCTTGCCGGTGAAGTCCTGCTCGGCGCGGTCACCAACGCAATGCTCTGCTCCGAACAGATTCAGTGCCTGCACTGCCTTGCGATAAAAGGTTACGAAGCCATCCAGAACAGCCGGATGGCTTCGGACAGTGATCTCGGCATTGTGACGCTCATCCTGCGGAATGTAGCGCCGCTCAGCCCACTGTTTATTGGCATGGCTGAAGCGACCATCCCACTTGAGTTCATGCAGGGTATTGGCAAGTACCCACGCAGTGCGTTTATAACCGTATTTCTCCAGCACAAGTGAGGTACAGTCCTTGTCCAGATGCATTCCGTCAAAGCTCCGACGGATGGCATCCTCGATGGCGTCGCGGCAGGCAATATTGGCGCGATGGCTTTCCCTCCAGAGCGAAAGCTCATTTCGTTCTCTGGCCTCAGCAGAGGAATAGGGATAGAGATAGGTTTTGTTCATTTGGGCTTTTCACCTCGATTCTGTTCCGAATACTTCTGTCATCACTTATCGTAGATAATATCATTCTCCATCAGCGCATCTTCCAGAGCGGACAAACAACAGCCAGACTTGCGCAGAGCGTACAGGATTACGGGCGATACATCGGAGAGGTCGAAGTCATTGTCTGCCTCGCAGACGGTAATCACGCCGGAGTCCTCATCCACATAGCAGTCCAGCTTGGCGTCGGGCGCGATGTCCGCTTCCTCTCGGACCCAATCGGGAACGGCGACAGAAGGTCGGCAAAGTTCTTCGATTGACAGATCACTGTAAACACAACCGTCTTCATCGCACTCGTCACAATGGCCACAGGTGTCCCGCAAGGACAGGAGCATCTGACCAACATGGGCGGTCAACGCCGTGAGCAACTTAACATATTCCATTGCGGTCATTTTGGATTTCGTCAGGATCACAGCTCCGTCTAGCGTGGTCAGCTCTAACTTCGCGTTGTCGGGGATACCACTCAGCTTCGTAGCCGCAGGCGGGATGGTGATGGCCTTGTCCCTGGTAAGAATAAAGTTCATAGTGTGGTTCCTCCTCATTTTTCTTTGGTAGGTGTTTTGATGGCGTGGGTAGGTTCGTGCATCAGCTCATATCGAGTATCGCTGCTGCCATCCAGCAAGCTGTCCAAAGTCAGCTGCCAGCAGGCTTTCCGAGGATCATAGTTGGTGATGATAGCTTCCTCGTACTCGCTACCTACTGTCTGGGACATACTGTTGGGACGGACAGTGCGAAAGATGAAGAACTCTTTATAAAGTTCTGAAATGTACGGGCAGTAGTTGTAGGACACCATAACATACCCGCGACAATTCATGAGGGTGTCATGGAGCCGCTGGTGATCCACTTTTGGGAATCCTACCTCATAGCACTCTGCCTCAAAGTAGGGCGGGTCACAGTAGATCCACGCATCCTCTCGGTCGTACTGACGAATGACATCCTCAAAGTCCTTGTTCTCCACGATGACATTTGCCAATCGGCGAGAGCATTCCCATATCAGGTGAAAGAAGCGGCGGATATCACAAGGTTTGCCGCCGAAGGATTTGGCGCTGCCGCTGAAACTGTAGCGAACCAGTTTGAAGTAATCTGCGGCACGGCGGATATCTCCGCGCGGAGCGCGTTCCAGCATAAGAGCGCGGATGGCTTCAGCATCGGGAGGCTTCAAGTAGACCTCTGTCAGATTCATTTCCTCCTGCAGGTAATCATCCGTAAACTCACCTCTGGAGAAGAACTTGTAAAGGACATTGAAGTCATCCCGCGTATTCAACGGCAGGAAGCCCAATTCTGAAAGCAGCGCAAGCGTGCGGTTTTTCACGCAGCAAAACAGGTTGGTAAGGTTCCCGTTAAAGTCGTTGTAGACCTCCATGCACCCATGCCGAGTGGGGCGGTTCATGGTCACTGTGCCGCTGCCCCCAAACACATCGATGAAGCGGCCATATCGCTCCGGTGCCATCTTGTTAATGATCCACAGCAGCTTACCTTTGCCGCCCACCCAAGGGATAAAGCTGTTCAAGATGCACCTTCTCTCAAGGGAAAAGCATCCAGTGACCGCTCTAATCCGCGTCTTGCTGCCGCAAGTCCATTTTCCATGCTCTGAAGCTGCTGAATCGTGGAGTAGACTTCGCCGGCAGTCGCAGCGTAAAAATATCCGCATCGATCACTCCCAATGGGAATACCCTTGCGCCTCATACGGTTTACCAGTTTACGAAGATCTGTTCCGCTAATCCCAAGGGCCGCTTCCAGTTCAGCACCGCTCACTCTGTATTTTCGCCCAGTACATGCTCCTTTCAGATAATTCAATAATTTTTCTTCTCGCATTGCTGTTCCTTTCCGAGACCGCTATCCCGGATTAGGGAACAAAAAGAGCAAAAAAGAAGGGGCCGCTTTCCCCATCCGGGAATACGGCCCCTTGCTGTTAATTTTTTCTGTTCCGTCCACTCGGAACGGTTACCGTTCTTCTTGCTCCTGTGAATCGAATAACATCTCCAATATACTTTAAGAACGGATTCCGTTCAAAAGGAGATTGCTGTATGGATCAGGTCGCATTGGGAAAACGAATCAAAGCTGCCCGTGAGCGTGCCGGTATGACGCAGGAGGACCTTGCTGCTGCCGTGGAATACAGCGTAGACCACATGAGTGTGGTCGAGCGCGGAGTCAAAGCACCAAAACTGGATAAGTTGGTTACCATCGCCAATGTACTCAAGGTTGGAACGGACGAGCTGCTTCAGGATAATTTGGATGCGGCAACGTTGCTTCACGCCACAGAGCTCTCCGAGCGATTGAAAACACTGTCCCCAGAAGGGCAGCGCAAGGTGATGAATGTGCTGGACACTTTGGTCGACGAATTGCGGTAACACCGGTGCAGAGGTTTGCTTTTTTGCAGACCTCTGTTTTTTTCGACTGCGTTCGACGCCTTTCCCCTAAACCTCTGTGCTATTGTAGTTCTACAAGAACGGCACCCGCTCAAAATAGCAAGGAGTGATACCATGAATAGGAAGAACATAAGCGCCGATACCGCACTGTTAGAAGTTGCACGTAGACACAACACCACCGTAGATGAGGTCAGAAAAGAGATCCGGATTGCAATGGCGGTGGCAATGTGTAGCCCTGATCCTGATGTACAGAAAAGATGGCGTGAGATTCCACATAATGACGAAGTCCTCACGCCGGAAGATTTTATCGCCTATGCTGCGCGGAAATGCCTGGAGAGGTTGTAAGCTGCTTTGCTCATCTCATCGCCATATTCGCTTCTGATGCTTTCTGTACCGGCGTCAGCATGGGCTGGTAGTCCGCGCGGTGCAGCAGACCGTAGGGTGAGAGCACTGCGTTGTCCTCCCTGATGAGGTCGCAGCCGTAGGCGTAGAGGTTTACATGGGAAAGCAGCAATTCCACTGAGTGGTCATCCGTCATGAAGTGAAGCTGGTCGATGGCAGTTTCCTGCGGTGAGCTGATCTCCGGTGTGAGAACGTAGTCATCCAGACACTCTGTCAGGCTTATGGCGGTCGCAATGTCCTGTACTTCAAATTGCTTCAGCAGAGCCTTCAGCTTTGGAAGCTGCTTTTCAGGCGAGGGCATATCCCGCACCGCTGCGGCGAGCACGTTGAATTCGTCCAGTTCCATGGGCAGGTCGGTGAAGTCCGCCGCATAGGGGATGATCCCGTCATAATCAATGACCGTGACGCCCTCCCAGCCCTCCACGCCGAGTTGTTCCTGTGCGTCCAGCAGCTCTGCCTCTGCTGCGGGCAGACTCAGTGTCACCGTGCGCGCATCGCCAATGTCGGGATGCAGTCCGAGCGTGAGCCGAAAGAGGTATCCCGGCTTTTCCGGCAGCGTTTTTTGGACAGGCGGCGCGGTGGTCAATTCGCCATCCCGCAGTACATACAGACTGTCCACAAAAACGCCGTTTTCACCGCATCGCATCATTCTTCCGATGCCGGCGAAGTCCAGCATCTCGAATACCGCATCCGATATGCCCTCCAGTTCCGGCACAAAGTCGTTTTCCGCGTAGAAGCGGCCAAGCTGGGCGTCATCCGCGGCCTCCACAACATGATAGCAGTCTGTTTTTGCGCTGACCGCCAGATCCCGCAGATCCTGCAGCGTGATGACACCGCCGTTGGTATCGACTTTATTCTGCACCTCCATGCGCAGGAAACCGTCAAAGGCAACCTCCTGCACTTCGTCCAATGCCGCAAGCTGTGCGGCAAGGTCGTTGAGCTCGTTGAGGCTGATGTCTAATCCATCCAAATGGGGAGAGAGATACTCAAAGGCAAAGTAGTCTTCGATCTCCATGTACAGGATGTCTTCTTTCTGAAGGCGCACCTTGTCCAGCGCGTCCCACAGTTCCCACGGTGAGGTGGGCAAGTCCAGCTTTGCGTATGCATCGCTGTTAGGATTGCCCTCCTTTGCCAGATACATGGCAAACACTTTCTTAGCCAAACTTCATTCCTCCCATCT
>UMCX01091417.1_pt1 | contig 13389 bp, 9 predicted proteins | sample 1964341 | NCBI WGS metagenome assembly UMCX01 (sample SAMEA4835979, study PRJEB28245) | human gut metagenome | biome: gut microbiome; material: fecal sample | place: Denmark | collected 2008
CTATAAAGGTGTTGTTTACAGTTAAGATTATGCACTCCATCGTTGTGTCGCCGGATACGGAAGGATTTATCAACAATCTGTTAAAGCTGGTCAACTATATTTACAAGTTGGACCATACCGGCACCATTGATACCAAAAAACTGGCGGATATTCTGATCAAGTATTTGGGTATCGACATTGACCGCAATGTGCTGGCGGCGCTGTTGGACGCTTGCTTTGCCATTAAGGATATTGTGGGCGATTCTGCCGACGCGATACAGCTGACAGCTACTGCGGTGAAGATCATCGCCAACATTCTGCTCAAATTGAAATATAATGATACCATCACTTTTAACGTTGTAGACGGTGTGCCTTGCACGGACTTTAACATTACCGGTCCGGATACGGTACAGGAGGGTGCCCAAATCCAAATGGCCATTACGGACGCAAAACCCGTTGCGGCCGATGTTTCGGATATTACCTGGTCCTCCTCGGATGAAAGCGTGGCCTATGTAGACCCCCAGACCGGTATCATCACCGGTCGTGACGCAGGGGGCAACATGGGCACGGTTGCAAACAGTAAAAAGTGCACCATCACGGCGACTTCCGCTGCCAATCAGGTGGTGCGAACCAAAGAGCTTACCGTAACCGGCAAAACCGGGCGGGTGCTCAGCGACGCGGTGATTCACGCCCAGCGGGACTGCAATATCGGCGATCAGCAAACGCTGACCTACACGGTGTACCCGGTGCGTGTAAGCAAGGCCAATAATTTGAACATTACCTGGGGCCTGCTGGACGGCACGGACGCTGACGGCAATCCCAAGTATCTGTGGGCGGGCGACGCCTATGATGAAACGGTGACCGACGAGACCACCGGCGAGACCACCACGGTCCACCACGACGGCTCGGTAGAGGACGGGATCGCCAGGCTGGACAAGGATGGTAACTACACGGCGCTGGCCGGCGGCACCGCCACGGTGGTACTGAAAGCCTCCACCGGTTACAAACTGCTGGATGGCAGCTACTATACCATCTCCCAGGTGCAGACCCAGACCACGATTTTCAACGGTCTGCCGGTGTCCGGCATTGATGTGACTGTTGAAAGTGCCGTAAAGAGCGCTGTTTTGGCCAATAGTGTGAAGCTGCAGCAGCAGCAGACGGAGGTGGCCGGTGAAACGCTGGATTTTGCCACTGTTACTGCCAGCACAGTGTATGATGGCTCCGGTGTGCTGGTTAAGGCCAATGTGGACCCGGCAGACGCCACCAATAAGAATGTAAAATGGTATATTGATAATACGGATCAGTTTGAACTGAAGGATGAGGACAAGACCGCCGGCACCGTAAAGGTGGTGGCTAAGGCTTCCTGCACCAGCGCCTCCAGCGTACATATTTGGTGCGTGTCTGAGGACGGCGATATTCAGTCCGATGTGGTGACCCTTTGCGTGGTGCGTAACGCCGCAAAGACCAACACCATTAACGGTGACGATCTGTCTGTGATCAACGGCAAGACCCTGGATGTGTCTCACGCCATGACCTTTAGCGGCTCCACCTCCTCGACACAGGCCTGCTACGGCGCCAACTGGTACTCCTCGGACGAGAGCGTGCTGACCGTAGCCCCCAAGGGCAACGACAACGGCGATGCGGTGGTTACCGGTGTGGATGTAGGCACCGCTACCCTGTACTGCGCGTCTGTTTCCGGCGGTATTGTGGCGGAGAAGCAGGTGACCGTGTACCCGGACAAGGATTACTTAAAGCAGGTGATTAACATCTGCGAGGACACGGTGATCGAGCGCACCAACGAAAATAAAACATTATATAAGGACTTCAGCCGAAAGCTGGACTATGCTTATTATGTCTATTATGATGAGCCTATGGCTGCCCAGGACAGCTGTGATACTTACGCCCGTGAACTGCTGTACGCTTTCTACAAGCTGGGCGGTTATATCGGCTTGACCGGTGTGACCCTTGTAAACAAGGACGGCTCGGACGCCGGCGCGTTCCGCAGCGTGAAGGTGTCTACCTCTAAGCGGTATGACAGCTACTCTGTGGATTTGGACGCCCAGGTGGCACCCAAGACCGCTATGTATCGCACCATCAAGTGGAGCAGCGATAACGACAGTGTAAAGGTAGACGCCAACGGTATTGTGAAGCCCGCAGGTAACAAGGCCTGCCAGGCCAAGATTACCGTTACCGCCACCGACTATATGGATAATGTGTACACCGATAGCATGTATGTGGCCTTTGCCAACGATCCGGTTACCGGCATTAAGTTGGACACCACGGAGATCGTCGGCGGCAAGGTAGGCGAAAGCCAAACCTTAAAGGCAACGGTGGAGCCCACCGGCTTTGGCATCGTGGGCAAGGCCTCTGTGGCAGATGTGATTTGGTCCACCTCTGACCCGGAGATTGCCACTGTGGACCAAAGCGGCGTAGTTTCCTTTAAGAGCGGTGGCGACTGCGTGGTGACTGTGACCACCTGTGACGGCGGCTATACCGCCCAGTGCAAGGTGAATGTGGTGACCAACTATGACGCCCTGCAAGCCCAGATCGATACCTATAAGTCGCTGGAGCTGACAGAAACCAACTATTACCCGGCCACCTGGCAGGCCTTCCAGGATGCCATTGCCGAGTCCCAGGCGCTGATCGACGCCAACGCATCCAGCCAAAAAGAAGTGGACGCCCAGTTGGAAAAGCTGATTGCCGCTTACAAGGGCCTGGAGAAATATACGCATATTAACAATGTAGAGATTTATTTGGACGGCGAGGAGGCCAGCAACTTCTATCAATATGATGTGTCGCTGCTTACCGACGGCGCATACAAGGACGCTAAGCTGGATCTGAATGTACGCCTGTACCCCAACAATGCCAACTATGCGTCCGTTACCTGGACCTCTTCTACCGACAAGATCGTGATTTCTGAAAACGGCGTGGCCTCTCCCGCCAAGAACACCTCCTTCAATGTGTTGAAGAACGAGGGCTACTACGGCAAGATCACCTGTACGGTTACGGATCACTTTGGCCAGACCTGGACGGACGATGTGTGGGTATCCTTTGCGTACACACCTGCCACCGGCATTACCATTTCCGAGTCGGCTGTCAGCGGTTCCATTGGGGATACCCATCAGCTGACGGCGACGGTGCAGCCATCAGGCACCTTGGGCGTGGGCAAGGCATCCATCTCTGACCTCTATTGGGAGAGCGATAACGAAAATATCGCCACCGTAGACGATAAAGGCTTGGTGACCTTTGTGTCCACCGGCGCCACCACCGTGCGTGCCATTGCCTATGACGGCGGCTACACCGCCACCTGCTCCGTATCTACCGGCGGTGATCGCAGCGCGCTGCAGGCCGCATTGGAGAAGTATAAAGATACGGATTATCAGGACTATGAGTACACCGTAGGCATTACCTTTAAGCAGGCCTATGAGGAAGCCCAGTCCGTGATGAACGACAACACCAAGACCCAGGACGAGATCAACCAGGCCGCACAGGCATTGGTAGAGGCCGGCGCTGCGCTGGAGGGTCATCAGATCATTAAAGTGCAGTCTATTGATGTAAGCTATGTGGGTTACAGTCGCAACACCGCCATAGGCAGCTATAATCAGCGCACCAGCGGTACGATTGGCGACAACGACGCCTTGTCTATTGACCTGAGCAAGAACGGCTACGCCAATACGCTGCATGAGAACAACAAGCTGGAGCTGAGCGCCGCCGTAGTGCCGACGGGTGCAGACAGCAATGGCATCAGCTGGACGGTGGACGACAGCAAAAACATCAAAGCCACGCAGACCGATGGCAAGCTGGTGCTGAGTCCCTCCTCTGCTTCTGCCAACGGCTGGGCGAAGGTGACGGTGACCAACACAGACCATTACAGCCGCACACTGAGCCGCAGCTTTACCGTTGTAATGAGCGGCAGCGTGATCAGCGGCGTCAGCCTGGATCAGACCCAGTTGAATTTGCTGGTGACCCAGAATCCGGTACAGCTGAATGCAACGCTTGCCGGTTCCTCTAACAAGACCTTTAACGATGTAACCTGGACCTCCTCGAACCCGGCTGTGGCTACGGTAGAGAACGGACTGGTTACGCCGGTGGATGTGGGCGACTGCACCATCACCGTAAAAACCCTGGACGGCGGCTACACCGCCACTTGCGCCGTAACCGTGCGTGCGGACTACTCCGTGCTGGAAGCCAAGTACGCCGAATACCAAATCCTGGTCAATCAGGCAAAGGGCCAGTATATATACACGGAGGATTCCCTGGCTGTGCTGGAGACCGCCTGTGGTCAGGCCAAGGTGATGATTGACAGCGGTTTGTCCACCCAGGCTGAGATTGATGCCCAGGTGGAGCTGCTGGAAAGCGCCCACAACGGTTTGGTGAAGTACATTATCGCCGAGGGCGTGAGCCTGACGGCAGATACAGAGGCCCAGGCCAATGTGACCATTCCCAATCCGGGTCATATCCGCTACCTGCACAATGACCTGAGCTTGAAGAACAAGACCGTTCAGCTGTCTGCTGTAACGGCGCCTGCCGGCGGTCTATACAAGAGCATCACCTGGTCCAGCTCCAACGACAAGGTCACCGTCAGCGACACCGGGCTGGTGACCAATACAGACAGCGGCAACCAGTGGGCAGAGATCACCTGCACCATCACCACCGTGAAGGGCGACAGCTTCACTGCCACCACCACTGTTTGCTTCACCCGCTATGCGGTGACCGGTGTAAGTATGGACACGGATATGGTCCACGGCTCACCGCAGGATACCATGACCATTACGCCTACGGTAACCTCCTCTGCCACCATTGCTTCCTTGGCGCTGCGGGACTGCACCTTTACCAGTGACCACCCGGAGATCGCCACGGTAGACAACAGCGGCAAGATCACCTTTGTATCCCAGGGCAAGGCCACCATTACCGCCACCACGGTGGACGGCGGCTACACCGCCACGGTGATTGCCTATACGACTTATGATTTCTCCGCCTTGCAGCAGGCTATTGCGGATGCCGGTGCGGTGGATTACAAGGATTACGCTTACGATTACGGTATGGCGTTTAAGACCGCTTACGATAAGGCCGTGGCGGTCAATGCGGACTATGAGTCCTCACAGGATGTCATTGACGCTACCACTTCTGCACTGAAACAGGCCCAGAATGCGCTGGCCGGCCACGAGTTCGTCGGCCCCGGCGAGATTGGCTTTACCAGCGGCGGCGCTGCGGTGACCGAGGGCAAGGCGCTGGTTGTGGATGACAACCAGCAGGTGACCCTGTCTGCTGCCTATGCCGACGGCGCGATGGTGCAGGATCCGTCCTGGACCACGGCGGCAGAAAACAATGTAACCGCTACTACGGATGCTGCCGGCAACTTGGTGCTTACCAAGACCAACGCAGACGCCTCCGGCAGCGTGAAGGTGACCTACACCTTGAAGGACGCTTACGATCGGACTTATACCAAGACCATCACCGTCAAGCTGGTGAACCAGAAGATCAACATTGACAGCTTTAAGTTCACTTACGATGGCAATGAGGTAGAATCTGTGTCTTACGGCTGCAGCGGTGTGTACACCAACAAGAGCATTCAGCTGGGCGTGAGCACCTATCCCACAGACGCAGACGCCTATGTGTCCGCTTTGTGGACCTCCAACAATAAGAACCTGGTGGTGGACCAAACCGGTAAGGTTTCTGCCAGCGGCGCCATGTTCGGCACCAAATACACCGCCACCATCACCTGCACCTTGACCCTGGAGGACGGCTCCACTGTGACCAACTCCATTCAAGTGACCTTTAACAGATTTTAACCCGTCAACGAAAGGACTCTAAGTTATGCAACAAAAAACCAAAAAATGGCTCAGTCTGGTGCTGGCCGTCTTGCTGGTGTCCGCTTGTTTTACGGGTACACTCCTTGTACGGGCGGCACAGGATGTGGCGATTGATGAAAGCCATTTCCCGGACGCCGGCTTCCGTCAAATCGTGGCAGAGAAGTGCGATAAAAACGGCGACGGTATTCTCTCTGATTCTGAGCGCAGCAGCATCACCCGTATGATGCTGCCTGCGTGGCAGGAGGATGTGCTGGGGGAAGGTACCCCCATTGTCAGCCTGGAGGGCATACAGTATTTCTATAATCTGCAAAATCTTTATTGCGCAGACATTGGGCTGACCTCGCTGGATGTGAGTGCCCTGTCCAAGCTGACCCAGTTGACCTGTATGGACAATGCGTTGGGCACGCTGGATCTAAGCAAAAACACGGCGCTGACCCAGATCAACTGTGCTGCCGACCAGCTGACGGAGCTGAAATTACCTGCCGGTGTGCAGCGCCTGCTGTGCGAGAACAACGCGCTTACCGCCTTGGATTTGTCCGGCTGCACAGCGCTGACTTATCTAAAGTGTGCCAACAACCAGTTGGCGACACTGAATTTGGGTGCCAACACAGCGCTTTCCACCCTGATCGTGTCCAATAACCACTTGCCGTCGCTGGATCTGCGCGCCAATACGGCGCTGGCCGCCGTGAACCTGGGCCAGCAGACCATTACGGTGAACGCTACGCAACAGGATAATGTGTTTTATGCCCCGGTGGACGGTTTGGCTGCGGACGGCGTGGTGTACCAGGATACGGAGAAGTATGAGAACGGCAATTTTGTCACCGCGGATTATGCGCTGATGCAAAACGGCTTTACTTATGAGTACGCCACCGGTTCGGATCTGGCCGGCGCCATGACGGTAGATGTGACGGTTGTCAAGGACTTTTATCAGGTGCGCTTTTATGGGGACGAAACCAAGAATGTGCTCCTTTCTGCCGTAGCGGTGAACAGCGGCCAAACGGCGGTTGCACCTACGGACTTTGCTTTGCCCCAGTGTAAGGCGCTGGCCGGTTGGAGCGACACGCTGGAGAATATCACGGCGGATAAAGAGGTGTACGCCCTGTACACGGACGATCACCACTACGCAGTTACCGCCTTTAGCACCGATGGCGTGGCCACCATCTCCTGCACCGGCGGCTGTGGGGTAGACACGCGCACGGTCACCTTCCTGGACTGCCTGAATGCCAAGACCGGCAGCGACCGCTATGAGCAGCTGCTGGATGTGAACGGCGACGGGATCATCAACGCCCGGGATTATGTGCTGCTGGATCGCCAGTTCAACGCTGCTAAATAAAGACGGACAAAATAGCAAAAAGAAACGGACCACCCGTATGGGTGGTCCGTTTTTCGTTGTTATAAAATGGGGCAATGTATTTGCGTAAAATATACATTTGTAGGGTGCGATGAGTGAATTGCACGCAGTGCGGGCGGCAGGTTGCCGCCCCTACGGTCAATCGGTTACAAAAGTGCCCTCGTAGGGGCGGATAGTATCCGCCCGCCGTAAGAACCGTCCGTCAATGCCCTTAAATAATATTCCGATAAAATCGAATGGTAAAGGTGGTACCGACGCCTACGGTGCTTTGCACCTCCACGGTGGCGTTCTCTCGGTTCAACACGGATTTGCTCAGCGCCAGCCCAATGCCAACGCTGTCTGCCCCGGCGTTTTTGCCCTTGTAAAACCGCTCAAAGATATGGGGCAGGTCCTCTTTTTCGATTCCGCAGCCATCGTCGGCGATCACCAGCTGGCAATAGAGGGCAGTCTGGGTGCCGGTTAGGCGCAGGGTACCGCCGTTGTCCATGTGTTCCAGGCAGTTTTTGACTATATTCTGCACCGCTTCCACCGTCCACAGCCGGTCGCCCAAAAATTGCCCTTGCCGGCAGTCCACGGCCAGCGTCATTTGGCGCATCTCCGCTTGAATGATAAAGGGCGCCAGCGCCTGCTCTACCACTGCGGCCAGCTCCACCGGCTCCTTGTGCAGCACTGCCGTGCCCGCGTCAAATTTGCTGATCTTCAGCAGCGTGGTGATCATCCACTGCATTTTTTCCAGCTGGGCGGAAATACCCTTTAGGAATTCCAGCCGCTTTTCGGCGGGTAGATCCTCTTCCAGCAGCAGATCCGTCATCACCGTCATGGAGGTGATGGGGGTCTTTAGCTGGTGCGACACGTCGGCCAGCGCGTCCGCCAGGTAGGTTTTGTCTTTTTGCATCAGCTCCGCCTGGGTTTGCAGCTTGCGGGCGGTTTTGTAAATGTTATTCTCCAGAAGGGACAGCTCGCCTTCCTGGTTGTTGGCGGGCACCAGCAGCGGCGCCGTGCCGTTGACCAGGGTGGTCAGGTAATCGGACAGCCGCCGAATTTCTCGGGTTTGATTGCGGGTGTACAGGCAGAATATCGCCAGCAGCGCCCCGCAGCCCACCAGGCAGACGATGCCCATGGTGATGCTTTGCCAAAAGCCCACGCCGATAAGCAGGGCGCTGATCACCAGCCCCAGCACCAGCGCGCGGCGAAAATGTTTGTCCTCGCTCATTCGTCCACCTTGTAGCCCATGCCCCGCACGGTCTTAATGATCTGCGGCTCCACCGGGTCGTCCTCGATCTTCTCTCGCAGCCGCTTGATGTATACGCTCAGCGTGTTGTCGCTGACAAAGTCGCCGGCCACATCCCAAATGCTCTCCAGCAGCATATTGCGGCTGAGCACCCGGTCACGGTTTTGCAAAAAGGTCAGCAACAGCTTGTATTCCAGGGCGGTTAGAATCACTTCCTGCCCGTTTTTCAGCACTTTGCCCTCTTTCATCCGCACGGTCAGACCGTTTATACGGATTTCCTCGGTGGCAGCGCCCTTGCTGCGGCGCAGCACCGTCTTGATCCGCGCCATCAGTTCCCGCAGGCGAAAGGGCTTGCTGATGTAGTCGTCGGCGCCCAGCTCCAGGCCCATCACCACATTCACTTCATCGTCAAAGGCGGTGAGAAAGATCACCGGTGTGTCGTCCTTGGCTTTAATGGCCTTGCACACATCGTAGCCGCTGCCGTCCGGTAGGGTCAAATCCAGCAGGCACAGGTCGAATCGGCCGGCGCCCACCGCCTCCAGCGCCTGGGTCACCGTGGCACAGTGGGTGACCGTGTAGCCCTCACTCTCCAACGAATAACGCAGCCCCTGGGCAATGGCCGGGTCGTCCTCCAGCATTAGAATATTCATACCATACCTCCTCGGCGTTCTCTCTCCATAGTACCACATTCCGCTCCGCCGCGCAATAGGCATAGGTTGCCGTGTGTTCGCAGACGGATGATATCCACGCCTACCGTTTGCGCCATACGCAAAATACGGTGTTGTTGGGATAGAATGATCATTGCACTTTGTGTGTTCATGTGTTAAAATCAGGATGGTATTGGCGAGTGTTGAACCGATTTGAGGTTGAATGGATGATCAGAGAAGCAAATGTAAACGACTATATCGATATTCACAAAATCTGCTGTCAGGATTTGGGTTATAACTGTAACGCCGATTTGGTCAAGGAAAGATTGAAGAATCTGGATGCAAGCAGAGAAAAGGTTTTTGTTGCCATAATGGATGGTAAGGTCGTCGGTTATGTTCATGCGGAGCAATACAACACGCTTTATTTTGAAAGCCTGGTCAACATTTTAGGTTTAGCCGTGTCAAAAGCATATCGCAGAAGGGGCTGCGGCAAAGCCCTTATGCGCGCTGTGGAAAATTGGGCAAAGGTTTGCGGCATACACGCCGTTCGGCTGAATTCCGGGCAGTCCAGAACAGAGGCGCACAAATTCTATCGTTCCATCGGGTATGACAACGAGAAAGCGCAGATTCGGTTTTTTAAAAATTTAACAAAATAGATGATGGATCAAATGAAGAATAACCGTGTGAAAACAGATTTCATCGTCAAAAAGCAGTTGCTCGAAATTTTTCGGGCAGCTGCTTTTTCATTTGTCGATTTGATAGCGCTGAAACGGCACGCAATCGGATCATGCCGCAATGGGTAAAGAAAAACAGCACTTCCGTGTTGGAAGTGCTGTTGGGATAATCTGTATAAATTATCTCTTGGAGAACTGAGGAGCACGACGGGCCTTTTTCAGACCGGGCTTCTTTCTCTCCTTCATTCTGGGGTCACGGGTCAGGAAGCCGGCCTTCTTCAGTGCAGGACGCAGGCTCTCGTCATACTGCAGCAGGGCACGGGACAGACCGTGACGGATGGCACCGGCCTGGCCGGTTACGCCGCCGCCGCTTACACGGCAAACGATGTCAAACTTCTCGGTGGTGTCGGTGATGGCCAGAGGCTGACGCACGATCAGCTTCAAGGTCTCCAGACCAAAGTAATCATCAATATCTCTGTCGTTGATGGTGATCTTGCCGGTACCTGCATAAACGCGTACACGAGCAACAGATTCTTTTCTGCGGCCGGTGCCGTAGAAATACGGATTCGTTTCGTACATAATTCAGATACCTCCCTTACTTATTCCAAGCTTCCGGCTTCTGGGCCTCGTGCTTGTGGTCTGCGCCTTTGAAAATGCGGCATCTGGTCAGCTGCTTGCGACCCAGAGTGCTGTCCGGCAGCATACCCTTAATAGCCAGTTCCATGGCAAAGTCGCTCTTCTCGGCCATCAGGGTGCCATACTTGACTTCCTTCAGGTTGCCGATGTAGCCGGTGTGGTGCTGATACAGCTTCTTGTTCAGCTTGTCGCCGGTGAGAACGGCCTTATCGGTGTTGATGATGATGACAAAATCGCCGCAATCCACATGGGGGGCGAAGATCGGCTTATGCTTGCCTCTCAGCAGGGTGGCAGCCTCAGCGGCTACGCGGCCCAGGGGCTTGTCAGCAGCGTCGATCACATACCATTTGCGTTCGATCTCGTCCGCTTTAGGCATAAATGTTGACATAATCGCTAGTCCTCCGTTGTTCAAATTCTCCGCAGAGCGCTTGGCTCTTTCTGCGTGCCGGAATATAATAGCACAGGCGAGGGGCAAAGTCAACATTTTTGGCAAACAAATTTAATATATCCTTTCGTTTCTCACTTATTCTCTTATTATCTCGATTATGCTTATCAAATGCTCATTTTTAATTTATGAAAAAGAGGAGCGAAATGGATCCTTGCGCGGCGCATTTGGCGGTGGGCGCTTTGGCAGCGTGCGCACCATCGGCGCCAGTGACCCAGCCTATGGTGCGTATACCGATAATATATAGGAAAAACCGCCGGTGCAGTTGTATTCCTACCTTTTTTGTGGTATTATTGCTGCGGTGATGTGAAATGATGATTTCAACAAAGGGGCGCTACGCCCTGCAAGTGATGCTGGATTTGGCCCAGCAATGTCCGGACGCTTATATTTCGCTGCACGATATCAGCCAGCGGCAGGCAGTGAGTATGAAATATTTAGAGGCCATTGTGGCTATGCTAAATAAAGCCGGTATGGTAGAGAGCCGCCGGGGCAAAAGCGGCGGTTACCGCCTGACCCGGGCGCCGGAGGACTACACCGTGGGCGCCATCTTAAAGCTGACGGAGGGCACGCTGGCGCCGGTGGCCTGTATGGACTGTGACAGCGGCTGCACCCGGGTGCACGCCTGTATGACCCGCCCCATGTGGCAGGAGCTGGACCGGTTGATTGACGATTTTTTAGAGAGCAGGACCCTTGCCGACCTGCTGACGGAGGATAAAAAGCATGAAGATTAAAGCGATTTTAGAGCAAAAGCCCACCGTATCCTTTGAGGTGTTCCCTCCAAAGCAGTGGGACAAGATTGAGGGCACCAAGGCAGTGGTCAAGGAGATGGTAAAGAGCCACCCGGCCTTTATGAGCGTTACTTACGGTGCTGCGGGTACCACCAGCGGCTTTACAACGGAGATTGCAAGAGAGATCTTGGACGACGGTGTGACCCCACTGGCCCATCTGACCTGCTTGACCTCTACCCGGGATAAAATTCATCAGGTGGTAGCGGAGCTGCAAGAGAACTGCATTGAGAATATTTTGGCCCTGCGGGGGGATATTCCCCGGGACTTTCAGTTCCCGGCAGAGCAGTATTTTGAGCACGCTTACCAACTGGTAAATGAAATTCGCACGCTGGGTGATTTTTGCATTGGCGGCGCCTGCTATCCGGAGGTGCACCCGGAGAGCAAAAACCGGGTGGAAGATCTGGAGCACTTAAAGCAAAAGGTGGACTGCGGCGTGGACTTTCTGACCACCCAAATGTTTTTTGATAATACGGTGTTTTACAATTTTCGGGAGATGTGTGCCATTAAGGGCATTGATGTGCCGCTGATCGCCGGGATCATGCCCATTACCAAGGCCAGCCAGCTGGAGCGGACGGTGAAGCTGTCCGGCTGCTCTCTGCCCACCAAGTTTGTAAAGATCGTGGAGCGCTTCGGCGATCGGGACGACGCCATGCAGCAGGCGGGCATTGTGTACGCTGCCGAGCAGATCATCGACCTGATGGCCAACGGCGTGGATCATATTCATATTTACACCATGAACAAGCCGGATGTGGCCGGTGCCATTGTGCGAGAGTTGGGCAGCATTATTCATGAATAAGACAGAGATTTTACACTATCTGCGCACCGCCTCACGGGTGGATGATCCCCGGTTGCTGGCGCTGATCGACGACTGTATGGCGGAAGTGGACGCTACGGTGCAGCCCCGCACCCTGGAGCGGATCTTTCCCTGCCGGGTGACGGAGGACGCGCTGGAGGTGGAGGGCTTTACCCTAAAGAGCCGCCGCCTGGCGCAAACCATTGCCGGGTGCGATCGGGTGTGCATTTTCGGTGCCACTTTGGGCTTTGAGTGCGATCGGCTGCTGCGCACCTACTCGGTGGACGGTATTGCCCGAGGCGCGGTGATGCAGGCGGTGCTGGCCTCTAAGATCGAGGAGGTCTGCGACGGTATAGAAAACCGGCTGCGTGCCCAGGGGCTGACCCTGCGGCAGCGATATTCGCCGGGCTATTTTGATTTAGATATTACCGAGCAACGCAAGATTTTTGCTCTGTTGGATCTGACCAAGCGCATAGGGCTGACCCTTAGTGACACCTGCCAAATGATCCCCACCAAGAGCGTAACGGCCATTATCGGTATTGAACCCCAGGACGGAGGACAAGCGCATGAATAAGATTCGCTTTTTTGACGGCGGCATGGGCACCATGCTCCAGGCAGCCGGTTTGCTTGGCCCCGGTGCGCTGCCGGAGCCGCTGAACCTGACCCACCCGGAGGAGATCGCCGCCATTCATCAGGCGTATGCGGACGCCGGAGCAGAGTTTATCAGCACCAATACCTTTGGCGCCAACGGCCTGAAGTTTGACAATGTAGAGGAACTGGTGCAGGCAGCCACCGCGCTGGTGCGCCGCACCGGAAAGAAAGTTGTGCTGGACATTGGCCCTTTGGGCAAGCTGCTTCAGCCCATGGGCGAGTTGGCGTTTGACGACGCCTACGACCTGTTTGCCCGCACCATTCGTGCCGGTGCCCCCGGTGCGGACTTGGTGCTTATTGAGACCATGAGCGACACGCTGGAGTTGAAGGCGGCGGTACTGGCGGCCAAGGAAAATTGTGCCCTGCCGGTATTTACCACCA
>UMCX01071159.1_pt1 | contig 13335 bp, 9 predicted proteins | sample 1964341 | NCBI WGS metagenome assembly UMCX01 (sample SAMEA4835979, study PRJEB28245) | human gut metagenome | biome: gut microbiome; material: fecal sample | place: Denmark | collected 2008
GGGCTGTCACCGTTAGGTGACTGGGGGATTCCGACGGGCATTGCGTGGCTGCCCATTCCCGGTCAACCACCCGCCAACTTGGAAGGGGCGGGCTGCCGCCCTCCCTTGCCCCTCTCGTGCACAACGATTCACGGCAGTCCGTAGGGGCCGGGCATGCCCGGCCCGCAACTTTGCTATGCCCACCGTCAACGGGCTGAGCCCTTCCGGCCTGCTCCGCGGCCACCTCCCCTGATGGGGAGGCTTCTCTCGCGGGCTTCGCCCGCGCAAAAGGCGCCCCACGCAGCGGGGCGTCGGGGACGCCGCCCCCTACAGCCCTTTACCACTACCCTTTTGCCTGTTGTAGGGGGGGATTTATCCCTCCCGGCAAGGCGTTCCTCACACCTCGATCTTCTCATCCTCGGCAAAATCGCGTTTCGCGGTCTGGCCCAAAATCTCATGCCAGCGCATGGGCGAAATCCCATCCCCCGGGCGCTTCGTTGTCAGATTTTCCTCGGTGAAAACCTCACCCGCTTTGATTTCCCGGGCGGCCACAATGCTCTTGCGGGCAATGGCCTTGTTGGGGGCTTCGCTGGCGGTCAGGTGCTTGTGGCCGTCGCCGAGGGCGGCTTCTGCGTGGCGCACGGCCAGCACCATCGCCGCAAACTCGGCGGGGTCCAGGCTGGCCTTCTGGTCGGGGCCGGGCAGGGATTTGTCCAGCGTAAAGTGCTTTTCAATGACCTGCGCGCCCAAAACCGTCGCGGCTACGTCGCATTCCCAGCCGGGCGTATGATCGGACAGCCCCACCGGCAGACCAAACTGGTCGTACAGCTCGATCATGGCGGTCAGGTTCGCGTCCTCGTAGGGCGTCGGGTACTGCGTGTTGCAGTGCAAAATCGTTACCTCGGGGCAGCCGCCGTCATCCAGCACGCCCAGCGCGTCGGTGATCTCGTCCAGCGTGCTCATGCCCGTGGAGAGCAGCACCGGCGTTTTCTGCGCGGCCATGGCCTCGAGATACGGCAGGTTCGTGATCTCGCCGGAGGGGATTTTTAAAAGCGGCAGACCCAGCGTGCCCAGAAACTTCACGCTCGGCACGTCAAACGGCGCGCTTAAATACTGGATGCCGATGGAATCGCAGTATTCCTTTAATTCTTTATGCGCCTCAAACGAGAAATGCAGCTTGCGGATCATCTCCAGCTGGCTCTCGGCGGCATCGGTGGTCTGCTTCTGGTACTCAGCCTTCTCGGCAAATTTGCTGACCACCAGCTCGGGCACGGCGGTCTGATATTTTACAATGTCCGCGCCGCATTCTTTAGCAACGCGGGCCATCTCCTTGGCCATTTCCAGACTGCCGTTGTGGTTGACCCCGGCCTCGGCTATGATCGTTACAGGCATAGGTAAAAACCTCCGGATTTTATAGTGAGGGGATAGGAGATGACGCACCGGGAAGGCTTCGGCCTTACGGTGATGCTCTCTCCGCTCTCCTAACCCCTCTCTTTTCTACTGCTGATTCTCCAGCTTTCTTCTCATCTTCTCCAGCTCCTCCAGCTGGCCCATGTCCATCCAGCTGCTCTCGCTGATGGGATAGACGCCGACCTTCTCCCCGGCCCGGCGGTAGCGCTCGATCACATCGGGGAAACCGATCTTCTCGCCGTCGCGCATTTCCTCTACGACGCGCGGCTCCACCACGTAGACGCCGGTGTTTGTCAAAAAGTCCAGCTCGGGCTTTTCGCGCATGGCGGCAATGCTGCCGTTCTCGCCCAGCTCCACCACGCCGTAGGGCACGGTGTAGTGCTTGAACGCGCAGATCATCGTGACCAGGTTGCCGTGGGATTTATGGTACTCATAAATGTCGCCGAAGTCTACATCCAAAAGCGTGTCACAGTTCGTAAAAAAGAACGGTGCTTTGATTTTTCCTTTCAGCAGGCAGAGCCCGCCGCCGGTGCCCATGAACACTTCCTCGTCGGCAAAGTCCACGGTATAGTCCTTTTCCAGCTCATTGAAATAGGACTTGATCATGCCCTTTTTGTAGTTCACGATCATCGTGAAATTGTGGCAGCCGAAGTCCCGGAACCGGTCCATGATCAGCTCGGCAATGGGCTGCTCGCCCACGGGGATCAGCGGCTTGGGCAGAATTTTTGTGTACGGGTACAGCCGCGTGCCCAGCCCGCCCGCCATCATCACAACGGGAATATCGACCTGCTTGCGGTTGTCCAAATCCAGGCCGTGGGCAAAGATGATGTCGGTGATGATGCCGCGCTTGTTCAGGACCGGCAGCGCATCGATGCAATGCTCCTGCAAAATGCTGCGTGCCTTGCCGCGCTCGGACACCGAGACGCTCAGCGGATGATAGTTGGCCGCGTGGTCCACGGTCTGGTCCGGTGTGCCGCCGCGCAGGAAAAACTTGCGGATGTCACCGTCGGTGATGACGGCCTTCAGATGTCCCTCCGGTGCAATGAACAGGATGCGCTGGCCGGTCTCGTCCAGCTTGCGCAGCGTTTCCAGCACCGTGGCGGTGGGCGCAATAAAAAGTTCTTCTACTTTTATCAAGGGTGGTCCCCCTTTGCAATTACTTGGCCCCCTCTGCGAGGGGGCTCCCGCCGCAGCGGGTGGGGGAGAGAGCCTTACGGCTATCCGAAATATTTCGGGCAATGGCAAGGTTCTCTCCCTCTGGCCCTGCGGGGCCACCTCCCTCGCAGAGGGAGGCAAGGGCACTTACAGCCCCAGCACCGCTTCGATCACGCGGTCACAGTCCTCAAAAGACAGGTTCGTGGAGCAGGGCAGATTGACAATATACTTGCGGTAGTCCAGCGCCTTGTCCAGACCGTAAGCCTCGTTGCGGGGGTAGTCGGCCTGCTCATGGATGAGCGCCCACACCGGGCGCGTCTGGATGTGCTGCGCCTGCAGCTTCTCGATCACGGTGTCGCGGTCCAGCCCGGAATCCTTCAGATACAGGCTGAAGAACCAGTGGTTGGAGCGGCACTCCGCCTCGCGGAAGGGCAGGATGCGCAGCCCCTTCACGCCGTCCAGCGCGGCCACATAGCGGTCATACAGCGCCTTTTTGTGGGCGATGAAGCCCTCAAGCCGCTCGAGCTGGGCAAGCCCTAAGGATGCCTGCACGTTCGTCATGCGGTAGTTGTAGCCGACCTCATCGTGCAAAAATTGCAGCAGATCGGTCTTGGCCTGGGTGGACAGATGCTTGGCGTGCTCGGCCCAGTCAGCGTGGTTGGACACGACCATGCCGCCTGCGCCGGTGGTGATGATCTTGTTGCCGTTAAAGCTGTAGCAGCCGATGTCGCCGATGGTGCCCGCAAACTTACCGGCAAACGGGCCGTCGGTGCAGCGGGTGCCGAGCGCCTCGGTGGCATCCTCAATGACGATGAGGCCGTAGCGCTTGGCTATCGCCATCAGGCGGGGCATGTCGGCCATGTTGCCGAACACATGCACGACCTCCAGTGCCTTGATGTGTGCGCCGGTGGCTTTGTTGTACAGCCTGCCGTCCCGCAGCTCGCAGCGGTTCGCACAGAAATCCTCGACGGCGTCGGGGTCAATGCACAGGGAGTCGTCGCAGCCGATGAAGATCGGCTCCGCGCCGACATAGCGGGTCAGCGGGTTGACGGCGGCGATAAAGGTCAGCGTCGGGACGATGACCTCATCCCCGCGGGTGATGCCGGCGGCCATAGCGGCCAGATGCAGCGCGCTGGTACCGGCGTTGCAGGCCACGGCGCGGGGCATGCCCACGTAAGCGGCCAGCGCTTCCTCGAACTCTGTGACCTTGCCGCCGCTGGTGGACACCCACCCCGACGTGATGGCCTGTCCGGCCAGCTCGGCCTCGCGCGCGCCGAAATTCGGAACCGAAAGAGAAATAAATTCAGACATGGTACTGCCTCCAAACTCTATCCTGGTGCCCGCCGTGCAGCGGCGGACGGAATTTTACAAATATTCTATTTTATTATACCGCGTTTGCAGGATAAGGGCAAGAAAAAGATGCGATGGACTTTCTGTATCTTTCCCCCGGGGAAAGCCCGTTTTCCCGTTGACAAACCTTCTCCCTTGCACTACTATAAGTACTGAATATAAAGTATAAAATAGGGGGTTTACCATGAAATACGGTTTTATCGGCTGCGGCAACATGGGCGGGGCTGTGGCGCGCGCGGTCTGCAAGGGCGCCGGGTCCGGCGATGTGCTGCTGGCCAACCGCACGCCTGCCAAGGCACAGGCGCTGGCGGACGAGCTCGGCTGCGCCTGCGGCACGAATGAGGAGGTCGCCGGCATCTGCAACTTCATCTTTCTGGGCGTAAAGCCCCAGATGATGGCCGACATGCTCGACGAGCTGACCCCAACGCTGGAGGCCCGCGCCGAGAGCCGCCCCTTTGTGCTGGTCACGATGGCGGCGGGCCTGTCGATGCAGCAGATCCGCCAGATGGCGGGCAGCGGCTATCCCATCATCCGCATGATGCCCAACACCCCCGTGGCGCTGGGCGACGGCATGATCCAGTACTGCTCTGACGATGTGGAGCCGGAAAAAATGGCCGAGTGGCTCACCGCCATGGCCCCTGCAGGCCGTCTGGACGCCGTGCCGGAGAGCCTGATCGACGCCGCAAGCGCGGTGTCCGGCTGCGGACCGGCCTGGGCGTACCAGTTCATCGAGGCACTGGCCGACGGCGGTGTCGCCGCAGGTCTGCCCCGCGCCAAGGCGCAGGAGTACGCCGCCCAGATGCTTTTGGGCAGCGCGCGGATGGTGCTGGAGACCGGCAAGCACCCGGGCGAATTGAAGGACGCCGTCTGCAGCCCCGGCGGCTCGACCATTCAGGGCGTGCGCCTGCTGGAGGAGCGCGCTTTCCGCGGTGCCGTGACCGACGCCGTGCTGGCCGCGTTTGAAAAGACAAAGGATTTGGGGAAGAAGTAAACCCTTCCGAGAATGTAGGGGCGAGCATTGCTCGCCCGCAGACCTGACGGAAAAAAGTGCTTTTCCAGGAAAATACCCCGCGCGGCAGACGCCTGACGGGCGAGCAATGCTCGCCCCTACAAAGCGGTTGCCAAACAGGAATAGAAAGAGAAATTTTATGCGTATCGTCGTTAAAGTAGGCACCAGCACGCTGGCACATCCCGGCGGGCTGCTCAACATCCGCCACACCGAGGATCTGGTCAGGGTGTGGAGCGATATTCAGAACGCCGGACATCAGCTCATCGTCGTATCGTCGGCGGCCACGGGCCTCGGCGCAGGCAAGCTGCAAATTGAAAAGCCCGGCGACCTTGTCACCAAGCAGGCTGCCGCCGCGGTGGGCCAGTGCGAGCTGATGTATACCTATGACCGGCTGTTCGGCCAATACAATCATACCGTGGCCCAGATGCTGCTGACGTGGGAGGATTTTGACCACGAAAACCGTCTGCACAACCTGCAAAACACGCTGGAACGTCTTTTGCAGCTGCACGCCATCCCCATCATCAACGAAAATGACCCCGTCGCCTGCGAGGAATACTCTTTGGGCGACAACGACACGCTGGCCGCACTGGTGGCCAAGTGCATCCACGCCGATCTGGTCGTGCTGATGTCCGACATCGACGGCCTGTACACCGCAGACCCGCACACCCACCCGGACGCAAAGCTCATCCCGGTGGTCGAGGAGATCACGCCGGAAATTGAGATGCTGGCGGGCGGCGCGGGCTCGGCCCTGGGCACCGGCGGCATGCTGACGAAGGTCACCGCCGCCAAGCGTGCCACCGAGGCCGGTGTGGACATGATCATTACCAACGGTGCCCACGCCGAGGTGCTGTACGACATTGTCGAGGGTAAGCCCGTCGGCACCCGGTTCGTGGGCCGCAAGGCATAAGGGAGGTCTGACCCCATGACTACGCAGGAAATTTTGCGGGCCGCGCAGGGCGCAAAGCTGCCGCTGGCGCTGGCCGACGCCGACACGAAGAACGCCGCGCTGGAGGCAATGGCCGTTGCGCTCATCGCCGCACAGGATAAAATTCTGGACGCCAATAAGCAGGACGTCGAGAACGCCCGCGGGCGGGTCAGCGACGTGATGCTGGACCGTCTGGCGCTGACGCCGGGCCGCCTGACCGACATGGCCAAGGGTATGCGCGAGGTCGCGGCCCTGCCCGACCCGGTGGGCGCAGTGCTGCGCAAAATTGTGCGCCCGAACGGCCTTTTAATCGAAAAAACCGCCGTGCCGATGGGTGTTATCGCCATCATCTACGAGAGCCGCCCCAACGTCACGAGCGACGCCGCCGCGCTGGCCATCAAGGCGGGCAGTGCGTGCATCCTGCGCTGCGGGCGCGACGCCTGGGCCAGCTGCCACGCCATCGTGGAGGCTCTGCGCGCCGGTCTGCGCAGGGTGCGCCTGCCGGAGTGCGCGGTGAGCCTCATCGAGGACACCTCCCACGCCAGCGCCAACGAGCTGATGACCGCGGACGGGCTGGTCGATCTGCTGATCCCCCGCGGCGGGGCCGGGCTGATCCGCGCCTGCGTCGAGAACGCAACCGTGCCCTGCATCCAGACCGGCACCGGCATCTGCCATGTCTACGTGGACAAGGCCGCCGATCTGGAGATGGCCGTGGATATTGTGGAAAACGCCAAGACGAGCCGCCCCAGCGTCTGCAACGCCGAGGAGGCGCTGCTGGTCCACAGGGACGTGGCAGCGCAGTTTTTGCCGATGCTGAAGGCCCGCCTTGTCGATGCCCGCGCCGCTGCCGGCATCACCCCGGTGGAGCTGCATCTGGACGCGCGCGCCGCGGCCATCATCGACGGTGTGCCTGCCGCGCCGCAGGACTTTGACACCGAGTATCTGGATTATAAGCTGAGCGTGGCCGTTGTGGATGACGTCGATGCGGCCATCGCCCACATTGCGAAGCATTCGACCCACCACAGCGAGGCCATCGTCACGGCGGACGCCGCGGCGGCACAGCGGTTCACGACCTGCGTGGACAGCGCGGCGGTCTACGTGAACGCCAGCACCCGCTTTACCGACGGCGGCGAGTTCGGCCTTGGCTGCGAGATGGGCATCAGCACCCAGAAGCTCCACGCCCGCGGCCCCATGGGGCTGGCCGAGCTGTGTACGTATAAATATATTGTACACGGCAATGGGCAGGTCAGGGGCGGAAGCAGCGCGAAGATGAGCTGCTACACAAACAAATAAGGCTTCCCCCTTGGGGGAAGCTGTCAGCGGCCCCGTCCGCTGACTGATGAGGGCAGACCTTGCCGCTGCAGCCCGTTCACTGGCCGCTATGGCGGGCTTTGCCCTCATCCGGCCTCGGTCGGAGCCTCGGCCACCTTCTCCCGAGGGAGAAGGCTTCCATAACGCAAAAACACCTGCGTCCGAAAACGCAGGTGCTTTTATTTTACCCAATATTCATATCCACCGGCTTCGAGATCCCCTTGACGCTGCCGGAGCCTGTGTACTGCCATATATTGTGCTTGTAGCTGAAGCTCAGCGTATCGCGGTACTGGGCGATCCAGATGTTGTACTTGCTGATGTTCGCAAAGTTCAGCGCATTATAGAACCAGCTGGCATAGGAGTAAACGCCCGCGCTGTACCCCGCGCTGCGGATCGTCTCGCAGAAGGCGACGGCGCAGGCCGTGCGCTCGGCGGCGCTCAGGGCGTTGGCGCGCCCGCCGCCGACACTCTCGGTGTCGTAGTAGACGCCCAGCGGCAGGCTGTAGCCGCTGACCAGGCTCAGCACCATGCTGGCCTCCTCGACGGCCTCGGCCTCGTTGATGGCCTGGCTGTAGAAGTAAACGCCGACGCGCAGGCCCGCGTTGATCGCGCCCTGAATGTTCCGGCGATAGGTAGAATCCTCGACCAGCGCACCGCTGCCGTAGCCGCGGTAGCCGCAGCGGATGATGGCAAACGTGATGCCGTCCGCCTTGACGGCGTTCCAGTCAATGCTGCCCTGGAACTTCGAGACATCAATGCCGCGGGCCGTGCGGTTCAGTGCGCCGTCCGCCGCAAAGGTGTAGACATTGCCCTGAATGACCTGCTGGCCCGTGACGGGCTGGTGAGTGGACGGGTCGTAATAATACGTTGCGCCGTCAATATCCTGCCAGCCGGTGTACTCGTATATCGTGGTGGTCGCGCTGGTCACGGCAAAGCCGTAGTTGGCCAGCTCCTGCACCGCAATGTTATCCGGCCAGCCTGCCGTCGGGTCGGGCACCTGGGTGGGGGCTTGCGTCGGAGCCGCTGTCGGGGCTTCCGTAGGGGCTGCTGTCGGGGCAGGCGTTTGCGTTTCGGCGGGGGTCTCCGTCGGGGCCTCGGTGGGGGCGGGCGTCGCCTCCGGGGTCGGCTCGGGCGTGCTCTCGGGGGTCGGTTCCGGCGTGGGGTCCGCCGGGACAGGGGTCTCCTCGGCAGCCGGGGCGGCCCCGCCGGTGTCCTCCTGTACGGTCACCGGCTCGTCCGCGCGGTGTACCCACGCCATGCGGGTGTTGGCCGCACCCAGCAGCGTGACGGAATCCGCCGCGCCGGGCAGCCAGGCCGCCGTGGCCGTGTTGGCGGCGTAGTTCGTATCGCGCATTGCGCCGATCAGGTCCTTCGTGCCGTCCTGATAAACGGGCAGGTAGGGCGTCTCGGTGCCGTCGGCCAGCAGCAGATGACCGCTGCTGCTCAGCTTGGCTGTGTAGCTCGTCCTGCTGCCGGTCTCGGTCCTGGCGCTGTCGGCGTAGGTCACGGTGTCGGTGACCTCGTTGACGATAGGGGCCGAGCCCGCGTTGCTGACGCCGGAGTCCTCGGCACTCTCGTTGACCTGGCTTGCCTGGACGATCTTCTCTTTAACGGCCTTGACGTCCGCCTTGTAGACGACCTTTTCTTTGACCGTCACGGTCTGGGCCTCGGGCTGCGTGTAGCCCTCGATGGGCTGGACCGCCAGCGTGTAGTCGCCGGGGGTCACGTCCTCGGCCAGCGCGGTGCCGGTCTCGGTATCCAGCTCGTAATCCGTGGCATTGCCCTTGGCGTCGGTCAGTGTGATGGTTGCCGCCACGCCCAGCAGCGGGGTCTTTTCGTTCTCGGCGTCATCCTCCTTCGCGCTTTTGGACGGCGTCGGGGACGGCGAAGCGGACGCATCGGGCGTGGGGCTGGGCTCGGGGGCGTTCTCGACGTAGAGCGTCACCCCGACGTCCTGCTGGATGACGCTGGCCTCCATCGTCAGCGGCTTGTCCGGCTCCGGCGTGGGGCTCGGCGTCGGGGAAGGGGTCGGCGTAGCCGCCGTCTCGGGGGTGGCCGTCACGATGGGCGTGGGGCTGGGCTCGGGTGCGGAGAGCGGACCGACGCTGGCCGCAAACGCGCCCAGGCCGATGCTGGCGGTCAGCACCACCGCCGTGCCGCCCGCTGCCAGCTTATACAGCGGCAGCCGCGCAAAGGTGCTGCCAGAGAAATACCGCATGGGGTTCTTTTTATTAAACATTCCTGTTCCTCACAGTTAAAAAGCGATAAACTATTACAAAATGAATCATACCACGAAAAAGGCCCCCGCCGCAAGTAGGCAGGGGTGGAAAAGTGCACAGAAAAACGCCGAAATTTTCAACATCCATAGGGCCTGTTTGTGGATAATTATGACACCGCGGACACAACTTTCCGGGCATCTAGTGGTCGCGGCTGCCGTCAGGTGCCAGCAGTTGTGTTGGGCAAAAATTCCTCCACCAATAAATCGACACACGCACCGTAGCTGCGCTCCGGCCCCGCAAGAAACGGCCAGCGCCCGGTCAGCGGGTCGTACAGGTGGCTGTACCCCGCAAAAATTTCGTTTTTGTACTGTTTATTATAGAAGAATAGCACCATGCTTGCAAGCCGGCTGCCTTCCCACGCGGGGGAGGGCTTAGGGGGACTGGATTTTTACGTTGGATTTGCTATAATAAGCGTAAAGGATGCAGGCATCGACTTCTGCAGCAAACGGAGAGCAATATAAGAGGTAAACACCATGCAATACGTCAATTTCGGCACCACAGGCTTACAAATCTCCCGCCTTGGGTTTGGCGGCATTCCCATTCAGCGCATCGACCAGCCCGGCACGCGGGAGCTGCTGATTGCCGCGCATAAGGCGGGCATCAATTACATCGACACTGCCCGCGCCTACACGGTCAGCGAGGCATGGATCGGCCAGTCGCTGGAGGAGGCCGGGCTGCGGGATGACTTCATTCTGGCGACCAAATGCCGCGCGCTGACCAAAGCCGACATGGAGGCCGAGATCGCCACGAGCCTGAAAAACCTGCGCACCGACCACATCGAGCTGTTCCAGTTCCACAACCCGAGCCTTGACGGCCTGAAAACCATTCTGGCGCCCGGCGGCGCAATGGAGGCGCTGCTCGAGGCAAAGGCCAAGGGCATCGTCGGGCATATCGGCATCACGGCGCACCTGGCCGCTGTGTTTGAGGCCGCGCTGGACATCCCCGAGATCGAGACGATCATGTTCCCGTACAACATCGTGGAGCAGCAGGGCAGGGAGCTGATCGACCGCTGCGCCGCGGCGGGCAAGGGCTTTATCGACATGAAGCCGCTGGCGGGCGGTGCCATTGAGGATGGCCGCCTGGCACTGCGGTACGTGCTGTCCAACCCGGCAGTCACGGTGTCCATCCCCGGCATGGCGACGGTGGAGGAGCTGAACGCCAACGTGGCGGGCACGGCCAACACTGCCCCGCTCACGCCCGAGGAGGAGGCCGCCTGCCAGAAGGTGCGCGACGCGCTGGGCACCCAGTTCTGCCGCCGCTGCAACTACTGTGCGCCCTGCACGGTGGGGATTTCCATCCCCAGTGTGTTCCTGTTCCAGGGGTATCTGAACCGCTACGGCCTGCAGCAGTGGGGCCGCGAGCGCTATGCGACGCTGCAGACCAAGGCCGGTGCCTGCATCCGGTGCGGTGCCTGTGAGCCGCGCTGCCCGTACAACCTGCCGATCCGGCAGATGATGCAGAAGGCCGCGGAGGATTTTGGGGAGTAAGGGTAGATAAAACAAGGCGTAGGGGCGGATTCCATATCCGCCCGTGGGGGCTTTCGCAGCCGCAAGCTGCCCGGGCGCATATAGAATGCGCCCCTACAGGGTCGACAGAATAAAGCGGCCTTCCCATTACAGCACATTTGCCGGTAAGCCGCGGGCCGGGCATGCCCGGCCCCTACCGAGTTACAGCCCGTAAATGGGCAATCAGGATGAACTTTGCCCTCATCAGTCCGCTTCGCGGCCAGCTTCCCCCACGGGGGAAGCCTTTTTTTGTTTCTGAATATTGTTTTTTGCTGGGCGAACGTGTATAATTTAATCTGTATAATTTTGTGCAATAATGTGAGGAATGAGTACTATGCTTTCCGACCCCCAGCTGCATTATCTTGATAACGCCGCCACGTCCCGGGTGGACCCGGCGGTGGCGCAGGCCGTCAGCGAGGCGCTGACTGAGCTTTGGGCCAACCCCAGCAGCCTGTATGACCCCGCCGTTGCCGCGCAGGATGCCATTGCCGCGGCCCGCGCCCGCGTGGCCAAAACGCTGCACTGCCGCAGCGATGAAATCTACTTCACGGCCTGCGGCAGTGAGGGCAACAACATGGCCGTGACCGGTGCGGCCCGCCCGCGTAAGCACTGGGGCAATAAGATCGTCGTCACGGGCTTTGAACACCCCAGCGTGCAGCGCCCCATCCGCGCGTTGAAGGACGAAGGCTTCACCGTCGTCGAGGTCATGCCCGGGGCGGACGGACGCATTGACACGCAGAAATTCCTGGCCGAGATCGACAAAAACACGGTGCTGGCCGCCTGCATGGCCGTCAACAACGAGACCGGCGCCGTGCAGGACATCGCGGCGCTGGGCAAGGGCATCAAGGCGCGCAACAGCCGCACCCACTTCCATGTGGACGCCGTGCAGGCGTGGCTGCGCATGCCCATCGACCTGCAGAAATGGCGCGAGGTCGATACGCTCTCCGTCTCCGGCCACAAGGTCCACGCGCCCAAGGGCGTCGGCGCACTGTTCATCCGGGACAGCCAGCGCCAGACGCTCAAACCGCCCTATCTCGGCGGCCATCAGGAGCGCGGCCTGCGCCCCGGCACCGAGAACACGCCCTACATTGTGGGTCTCGGCGTGGCCGCCGCGCAGGGCCAGCAGAAGCTGCGCCCCCGCATTGCACACATTGCCGCGCTGAATCGGCAGCTGCGCGCGGGGCTTGAAGAATTGGACGGCATCACGCTCAATTCGCCCGACGACGCGGTGGGGGAGATCGTGAATTTCTCCACCGGCTGCATCAACAGCCAGACCTTCATCAACTACCTGAACACCCGCGCGGTCTATGTCTCGGGCGGCTCTGCCTGCGACAAGGGCGAGCCGAGCCACACCCTGCTGGCCATGGGCTGCGCCGACCTGACCGTCCGCACCGCCCTGCGCGTGAGCTTCTGCGCCGATAACACCGCCGATGACGTGGACGCGCTGCTGGCGGGGCTGCGGGACGGGCTGAAGGAGCTGCAGCATATTTAAAGCTGTGATGCCTTCCCCCCCTTGGGGGAAGGTGGCTGTGGCCCCGACCACAGCCGGATGAGGGGCGGCCTTGCTGGTGTGACCCGTGAACGGGTTGCCGCAGTAAACTTTTCCCTCATCAGCCGCTGCGGCGGCAGCTTCCCCCAGGGGGGAAGCCAAGGATTTATATGGAAAGGAATATTCCTATGAAAGAACTCATCCTCGCCTATCAGGGCGAAATGACGCTGAAGGGCCTGAACCGCGGCAAGTTTGAGGCGCGGCTGGCCAAGACCATCCGCTGGCGGCTGGAGCCGCTGGGCAAGTTCAAGGTCTATCAGGCCCAGAGCACCGTTTTCATCGAGCCGAAGGAGGAGGGCCTCGACATGGACGAGGCGTTCCGCCGCGTGTCCCATGTGTTCGGCATCGTGAAGCTGAGCCGCGCCGTCGAGTGCCCGAAGGACTTTGCCGCAATATGCGAGACCGCCGAGGCGTATCTCGGCGAGACGCTGCGCGGCATCCGCACCTTCAAGGTCGAGGCCAAGCGCGCCGACAAGACCTACCCGATGAAGAGCCCCGAGATCTGCCGCGAGCTGGGTGCCTACCTGCTGGACAAGCACCATCATCTGCGCGTCGACGTGCATAACCCGCAGCTGGAGATCATGGTGGAAATTCGCGACTACGCCGCCTATGTCCACGGCCCCAAGGTCGAGGCCGCGGGCGGTCTGCCCGTCGGCACGAGCGGGCGCGCGCTGAACCTGCTGTCCGGCGGCATCGACAGCCCCGTCGCCGCATGGTGCATGGCGCGCCGCGGTCTGGCACTGCACCACATCCACTTTGCCAGCCCGCCGTACACGAGCCTGCGCGCCAAGCTGAAAGTGCGCGACCTGGCCCGCGAGCTGGTCGAGTACACCGGCAACTGCACGCTGTTCGTCGTGCCCTAC
>UMCX01043463.1_pt1 | contig 13327 bp, 10 predicted proteins | sample 1964341 | NCBI WGS metagenome assembly UMCX01 (sample SAMEA4835979, study PRJEB28245) | human gut metagenome | biome: gut microbiome; material: fecal sample | place: Denmark | collected 2008
ACGAACCGGGCACGTCATTTAGACGTGTGACTTTTTCGCAGCAAAGGTCTTTTCTTGTTTCGATATATGCAATCCATCACCAACAAATATTCTTTAGTACTTGTAATGCCATCTATTTCAATCAATCTGCTTAATTTCGAATTATCAACCTTATAATTCTGTATATGTGGAAAAATGTCTTCTAATTCACCTTTTTCATTTAACACATCCATATATAAACTGTTCGCTTATTTCCATTATACATATTCTTTTTTTCTGCCAACAAACATAGAGCCTCCATTTTATTAACTCCACAGTTATTAACTACCGAGTTAATAACATCGTTGAATGAAAAGATACGCAACATGGTATAATAATCTAGGTGATAATTTATGATACAAATTCCAGACAAAAGTACAATATTAGCTCCGGCTACCTTACATTTATCTTTATACAAAGAAATTTTAAAACAAAAAAAAGATTGCCTAGGCATACAAGTTTTAACCTTGTCTAGCTGGCTATCTTCTTTTTATCATGGACAAAATAAATCTGACATTGAAATTCTTTATTTATACAAAGATGCTTTAAAGAATATCTCTCTTTCTAATGCCTTCTATTCCAGTAAAGAAGACTATGACTTTTTAAATGCCTGTCTAGACTTTATAAAAATGGCAAAAACCTATCAGATTCATGATTTTCCTTGTTCAACCCAAAAAGAAAAAGATTTACATGAAATCTTAAATCTTCTGTATCCAATTCAACTCAAAGAAGACCAAACGCAAGAAGTCCTTTCAAGTTTACCAGATTTAGAAAACATCTATATCCTAAAAAAAGAATACTCTCAATTAGACAGTTACTGGATTCAAGTGTTGATTGATCATGGTGCAAAATGGCTCGGCGATAAGCAACTATTGACAACACACTACTATAGTGTTGCCAACGCACGCAAACAAATGGAAGTCATCGCAAATCTTATTATTGAAAATGACTATTCAGCCGATGATATTTTCATTGCCCTAAACAACCCAAGTGACATCAATGTTTTAACCCAGATTCTTACAGCACATAAGATCCCATTCACAACTATACAAGAAGTTCATACTACATCTATATATAACGAGTGGATCCATTATTTAACATGGGCTAAAGATATGGATTTAAAAAGTTTTTTAAACGTAGTTCAAGCCTTATATCCAAATGACAATTATCTCATGCAATATTACACATTGTTCCCTGAACAATTTTTAAAATTTGAGCCTTTCTTAACTACACTTCCATACAAAGATAATGAAATCATTGATTCCTACCAATTCACATCCTACCAAAAATTAGAACAAGACACTTTAGAATGGATACACGATCATGCCTTCTTATTTGATGCATACGATTTTATCAAGATGGCCAAACATATTCAAAATCTACATGAACAAGTCACAAAAGAAGATTTGAATGCCTTCAACGATGTCATGTCACTTATCCAAGATGTGCATTCACACATTCATAATGCGAATGATTTAAACATCTTGATTCACCAAATTCAAAATCTTTCTGCCAATCAGAAAGCCAATTCCATTGAAGGGGTATTCATTGGATCTAGACAAGACATCACAAATTTAAGGCCCATCGTCTTTTTAACTGGCACAAATGCCAGTGCATTTCCTGCTTTAAAGTTACATACTGGAATCTTTGATGAGGCCTATGTACAAAACACGGATTTACCAAATCTTGAAACACGTATTCAAAACCAGCAGGCACAAATCTTTGACTGTTTATCTTTGTGTGAAATTCTTTATGTATTCTATCCACAAAGTGATTATCAAGGAAAAAATTATGAACCAAGTTCCGACATAGAAAATTGGCTCCAACAAAAAGCTGAGTTTATCACTACGCCCGATTCTTTTAATTGGACTACCCCAAATATCGATTTAAATGAAACAACAGCTAAATCCATATTCTTTAAGGATGATCATTTTAAAGGATCAATTTCAAGACTCGAATCCTATGCACGATGCCCTTTTTCCCATGCACTAAAATACGGCTTATATTTAAAAGAAAAAGAAGACATCACAGACATTCGAATTCGTGGAAGCATATTACATCATGTTCTAGAAGTGATTTCTAAAGATAGACAAGAATATACTTCTTTATCCAAAGAAGAAATTCATCACTATGTTGAAAATGAATTTTCCTTTGCAAAAAAAGTGCTTTTACAACAAGTTCCATGGTTTGATTCTCAAATTGAAGAAATCACAGAAAAACTTATGTTGATTTTTGAACAACTACATAATTTTGAATCCAACTGGCACATGAACATGGATAAACAAGAACATAAATTCTCTTATTCCTACCCATGGAATGAATATACCATTGATTTATATGGCTATATTGACCGAATCGACAGTTCAAACACATCTTTTTGTATCTTTGACTATAAATCAAGTGATAAAGATATTAAAATCGATGACTTTGAAAAAGGATTATCTTTACAGTTAGCCACATATACGTTAGCTTACGAAAAAGAATCTGGTTTGATCCCTGTAGGATGTTTCTATATTGCACTAAAGACAACCCCAGAAACACTCACTTATGGAAAATTAAATTATCGCAAAAAAATCCCCGAACTCACTGTGAACGATGAAAAAGATATTGCGGATACATTTAAAGTCAACCGAAGATTAAATGGATGGCACTTTAGTGATGCGAGCATTTATTGTGATGACATAAAACGATACATGCCTGTAAAAAGAGCCAATCCAAGTTTAGAAACCATCAAAAAGGAATGGACTCAAGTCGTTGACAGTCTTTTAGAGGACATTAAAAGTGGACAAGCCCTACCTAATCACGTCCAAGATGCATGTAAATTCTGTGCTTACAGATCTATTTGTCGAAATTCAGCGAATGAAGTTGAACCAATGCTTCGTGTAGAAAAGGAGGAAGAATAAACATGGATTTTTCAATTCCCCAACAAAAAGCCATTGACATTCGAGATACAAATGTCGTTGTCTCTGCCAGTGCCGGAAGTGGTAAAACAGCTGTTTTAGTAGAACGTTTATGTCAGCTTGTATTAAAAGACCACATTTCAATCGATTCTATCCTGGCAATGACTTTCACAAAGGATGCGGCAGCTGAAATGAAGGCACGTCTTCTTTCCAAATTAAAAGAGCAACCAAAAACAGAATATATCCTTCAACAGATGGCTCTACTTGAAACAGCCAGTATTTCTACTATTGATAGTTTCTGCTTATCGATTGTACAAAATTATTACTATAAGATTCCTATTTCTTATACGATGTCCAAACAAACGGCATCCTCAGCCCAAACGCGCATCGCCTTTGACAACGCCTACAAACATGCGATTCAAGATTTAAACTTAGCTGCATACACAAAATTAAAAATGTATTTTCTCTCTTTTGGAAAAACAGAAGAAGACATTCAAAAATACATTGAAGATATTTTGGCAATCCTCAACTCTAAATCCGAAGAAGACGCAAAGATATGGATTAAAAACATTCAAGATTCATATACATATTTAAGTCCAGAATTAATGGAATATGCATTGAAATACTTTCATAATCATTGTCTTGCGATGACTGAAATATTAGATGAAGTAATCGATCAAATCGCAAAGCCTGAAGATTACGAAGTCAAAAAGGACTATTTATCAAAGTGTTTAGATGCCAATTCGTATTCAAGTTTTAAAGCTCAATTTGAATTGTATTTAAAAAATACCATCGGTTTTAAGAAGACAATTGATAAGGTGGATTACTCAAAATATCAAACTTCTTTTAAAGATCATGAAACAAAGATCGTAGAAAACTTATTTGATGAAGAATTCTATTTAAAGGACATTCAAAATCATAAAGCTTTAGTAGATACCTTATTTGAATTAACCCATAAAGTAAAGTTATACTTTCAATTAGAAAAGAAAAAAATGGAAGTGATTGACTTTAATGATATGGAGCACTTTGCGTATCAACTCCTTCAAGATCCGATGATCAAAGAAGAAATGTACAATAAATATCAGATGATTCTAGTAGATGAATTCCAGGATACCAATGAACTTCAAGAAAAAATCATTGCGTCTTTTTGCCATGAAAACAACGTATTTAGAGTGGGTGACATTAAACAATCCATCTATGGTTTTAGACAAGCCAATCCAAAAATTATGCAGGACTGGATGAAAAAGGAAGATGTCAACAACACTCCTTTATTATTGCAGGAAAACTATCGTTCCAATGCGAGTGTTATTCAATTCAACAATGATTTTTATAGTAAGATCATGAACAATGAATTATTGGGAAAACAATTTGAAGAGATTGATATTGCCAATGTAGGTACGAAAGGACAAATGGAAAGTCCTCAGTATCCAGTTCGTTTCTTATATACAGAATATAAAGATGAAGAAGGCAACAAAGCTACCATCAAAAAGAATCACAATGAGAATCGTTTTGATTTGATTGCACAAGATATTATCGAAAAGCACAAAGCAGGCATGCCCTATAAATCTATGTGTGTGTTAACTCGTAATCATGCGCCTCAAGAAAAACTGAAAACAGTTTTTGAGGCCTACAACATTCCAGCTATGATTACCATTGATCATGGATTCTACACAAATTCTGCCATTCAAATTGTACTTTCTACTTTAAAAGCTTTAGAAGATTTAACCGACGACATTGCGTTATGTGCTTCTTTAATGTCCCCATTATTTAATGTATCTTTTTCTCAAATTGCGAAGTGTTGCATTGGAAAAGAAAAAGGCACATCTTTATATATGAGTATTAAAAACGAAGATTTCATGAAGCCTTTTTTTGAATTATATGTAAATAGAAATCAAACGATTGTACAACTGCTACAATATATCTATGCCTATAATAATTTCTATTATGCTTCTACAACCATTCAAGATAAGAACAACTTGGATTATTTATTAGAATTAGCAACCCAGTATGAAAATCAGAGTGACATCCATGGTTTTGTCCTACAACTATCTAAAGATGCAACGCAAGATCAAACTCAGGAAGCAAGCTTGTATGGCAAAGAAGATGATGTAGTTCAAGTAAAGACAATGCATCAATCTAAAGGTTTACAATTCCCTGTTGTATATATTCTTTCGCAACATGAACAAAGAGATAAACATGGCAGTTCATGCATCTTACTTGATTCAATATTAGGATTATCTTTAAAAGGCTTAAGTAATGATTATAAATATAAGTACAATTCAATATATCATTTGGCTCTACAAACAAAAAAAGAATTGGATGATCTTGCAGAAGAAATGCGTGTATTCTATGTGGCGACAACACGCCCTCAAAAAGAATTGGTCATTGTAGATGCGATTGAAAGCATTGAAGATTTTTATAGTCCATTAAACGCCTATACTCTATTAGAAGATGAGAGTTATACAGGATGGCTTTTACATACATATGCCAATACGAGTGATTCTCTAGTGGTTTTTGATAAAAAACAAGAATTGTATGAAAGACCATTAAAAGTGCGTCAAAATAATAAGTCTTACAAGCTTCCTGTCTACACGAAAACATCCGATGTGTTCTCGAGTCAGACGGCTAGTGGGGCCAAAATGAAATTAGACTGGAAAGAGATTTCTCTTACTAAAAATATAGGAACGCTACGTGGTACTTTATTCCATGAAATTGTGGCGCAATGTTCATATCCTTATCAACAAGAAGAAATTCTTTCTTATGCGAATTCTTATGGATATGCTTTAAAGGATTATGATATCAAACAGATTCTAGCTTTAAATTCGAATGCACTCTATGCTTCTTGGATGAACGAAAAGCATGTATTTGAACAAAGCTATATTATTAAAGAAAAAAAACAAGTCGTTCATGGATTTATGGACTTAGTTATCTATAAAGAAGATGAGATAATTATCATTGATTTTAAAACAGATGCCACGGATAACGAAAATAAATTAATTGATATGTATGCGGCTCAGCTTCAAACTTATAAACATTCAATGGAAAGAATAACGGATTTACCGATAAAAACGTATATTTATGCTTTTTCTCTATTTAAATGCATCCTTTTATAAAAACTTATGCTACAATAGAGGGGTCTTTTGAAAAAAAGAGAAGGAGAGAGAATCGTGGAAAAATTCTTTAAATTGAACGAGAAAGGTTCAAACGTTAAGACAGAACTTATTGCTGGTCTTACAACATTCTTGGCTATGGCCTACATTCTTGGGGTTAACCCTGCAGTATTGGCAGATGCTGGTATGGACAAGGCATCTGTATTCCTTGCGACAGCTATTTCTGCTGGTGTGGCAAGTATCATTATGGGACTTGTTGCCAACTACCCAGTTGCATTAGCTTCTGGTATGGGTGTAAACGCATTGTTCGCCTACACAATCTGTGGACAAATGGGCTTTAGCTGGGCAGCTGCATTAAGTGCTGTATTCATTTCAGGTGTTATCTTTATTATTATTTCTGTTACTGGCGTTCGTAAAGCTATTATCAACGCAATTCCAGTACAATTAAAATTGGCAATCGGAGCCGGAATCGGTTTCTTCATTGCGTTTGTTGGTTTAAAAAATGCGGGTATTATTGTAGCTAGTCCTTCAACATTTGTAACAATTGGAAACTTAACAGATCCAACTGTATTACTTGCGATTGTTGGATTGTTGATCACAATTGCGTTAGTTATTAAAAATGTTCCTGCAGCCGTTTTCGTAGGTATGATTATCACTGCTGTGATTGGAATCATCCTTGGATTCATGGGAATGGCTGGTATGCCTACTTTACCTGAACATTTCATTTCGTTTGATTTTGAATTACAAGCTTCTGGAGCTTGCTTCTCAGGAATTTCTGAATTATTCGCAAATCCGTTCCAGGCTTTCGTAGTTATTTTCTCATTCTTATTCGTTGACTTCTTTGATACAGCTGGAACACTTGTTGCGATTGGTAACCGTATTGGTTTGATCAACGATAAAGGTGAATTAGAAAATGCTGAACAAGCATTGCTTGCTGATGCGGTTGGTACAGTATTTGGTGCAGTTTTAGGTACTAGTACAGTAACTAGCTTTGTTGAATCTAGTTCTGGTGTTGGTGTTGGTGGACGTACAGGTTTAACTGCGTGCACATCTGGTGTTTGCTTCTTACTAGCCGTATTCTTATCACCACTTATCTTAAGTACCGTTACGAACGCAGTTACTGCACCAGCACTGATTGTTGTTGGTATTATGATGGCACAGCAGTTAAAAGGTATTGACTGGGATGACATGATTTTTGCCGCTGCTGGTTTTGTCACTGTTATTATGATGATCTTGATGTATTCTATTTCAAATGGTATCGCATGCGGATTCATCGTTTATACAATTGCCATGATTGCAGCTGGTAAAGCTAAAGAAGTTCACCCAACTGTTTGGGCATTAATGATCATCTTCGTGTTGTACTTCGCTACACCTTACATTATGTAAAAGAAAAAGTCGGGTTTCCGACTTTTTTTAATACTTATTATCTTTTTCATATTGATTTTCAAAGGCATTCTTAAATGTGAGGATGCCTTTTTTTGCATCATAAAATGAAGCAAGTAATTGTACTGTTTCTTCTGTACTCATCTTCGACGTATTGATCATCAATGTATAGTTACGTGGATTGCCCCATTTTTGATTGGTATAGAATTCATAAAATCTAGATCTTTGTGCATCTTTTTCCTGCACAATTTTCTTGGCTTGTTTGGCAGGCACTTGATATTCATCAATCGACCATTGAATACGTTCTTCTACATCACTGTAACAGAATACAGAAATAACATCCGGATTGTCTTTTAAAATATAATCGGCACATCTTCCTACAATAACAGCATCTTCTCTTTGGGAAATCTTTTGAATAAAATCACTTGCCATATCATAGATTTGTGTATTCACACTTAATTCTGTAATATTTCTAAGTCCTAAAAGGCCTTTAGATTCTATCGTAAATAAGCCATTCGCATCTTGATTCTGGTCTTTAAAGAAGTCAGCGCAAACACCCATATTTACTGCAATTTTCTCCAAAATTTGTTTATTATAATAACTAATATCTAAATATTCAGCTAATTTACGAGCAATTTCCCTTCCATTGGATCCAAACTGCCTCGATATCGTTATAATCACATTTTTTTCCATGCCAATTTCCTCTTTTTTCTTATATCATACAATAATATGTTAAAATAGTGTAGTGGAGGAAGGTTATGAAAAAAATTATTTTTTTAGATTTAGACGGAACTCTATGGACATTTGAAAAGATTCCTGGTTCTGCTTTAGAAGCAATTGAACATGCAAGAAAAAACGGGCATAAAATTTATATAAACACAGGTAGAACACGTTGTGAAGTCCCTCAATTTTTATTAGATATGAATTTGGATGGCTATTGTTTCGGTTCTGGCAGTGAAATCATAATTGATAATAAACAAGTACTTTTTGAACCATTGAAAAAAAGAGACACTCAATTTATTCAGCACATTGCCAAAGATTCAGGATTCTCTTTAGAGGGAAGCAAAATGACATTTACTAGTGAGAAAAACAGAGAAAGAATGCGCCAATTTAATACAGACAATCGCATGGGAAATCGTTTCTTATCTTTTCCAGATATTTCAACAATGACCGACGATGATTACAATCAAGTCATGAAAGTCAGCATTCATTTTGACTCACTTTCACAAAGAGAAGAAATATTAAGACAACTTCCTAAACATTTAACATTCACAAACTTCATGCATTTAGGCGGAGAAATCACACATTCAGAATGCAATAAAGCTACGGCTATTCAGTTTGTCAAAAATTATTATGAAGAAGAATATAAAACCGTTGCGATAGGTGATTCTGAAAATGATTTACCAATGTTAGAATATGCTGATATTTCAGTTGCGATGGGAAACGGTGTCAAAGAGGTAAAAGAAAAAGCCGACTATGTCACAGATAAAATTGACAATGACGGCTTATACAAAGCTTTTAAATATTTAAAGCTATTTTAGAATCAGAAATGATTCTTTTTTTACTGTTGTTGTTCTTTCATTACATCTGCGTATTTTCTACGACCTGGATGTAAGTTATCAACATAGTAACGAACTGTTAAAGTTCCAGCAACCTTAGTACGAATCTTAGGCTCTACAATAAAGCCGTCTCCTTCTAACATTGCATCTAACATAGCTTTGCAGCATGTAGCTAAATTCTTTGCTCCTGGTTCACATTCATTCATAAACTCTTTGGCATTCACTTCGATATATAACCACATTTTATCATGAGCTTCTTGTTTCATTTCCTGTAAACGAGTAGCATACTGTTCTTGAGTCCATTTTTCCATAATCCACGACATCCTTTCTTATATACTAATCATACATCATTCTAACAAATAACTCAAACTTTGTCCTTTATTTATAGTTACATTTGTCACGTTATTTGCAAATTGTGCAAAATAAACACAATTGGAATCGTTACCACACACGAAACACTTGTCAAGAAGATAGCCTTACTAGCAAGCGTTGCATCTTCACCATACATAAGTGCATATACACTAGAATTACTTGCCACCGGCATACACATAATAAGTATAATTGTATTTTCGATCAATGGATCAATTTGAAATATTGATAGTGAAAGCATATAAATCAATGGCAACACAATCATTTTAAATATTGTAAATGCCCACAGTTTTATATCCAATAACTCTTTAACATCCATTTTGACTAATCCAGCACCAATTACCATCATAGATAATGGCGTAGTCACATTACCTATATATGTACATGTCTGAGCTAAAACATATGGAAGTTTAATACCAAAAATACAAAGTATTAGAGCAACAATGGATGCGATCATCGGTCCATTCATAAATTTCTTAAAAGAAAAACCTCCCTTACGAAATAAACTCTCTCCATATCCATACATCAAACAGTTTAGTGGTAATAAAAATAAAGCTCCATAAAGCATGGCTTGATTCCCTAATATGGCTTGAATAGCGGGTAATCCCATAAAACCGGCATTGGTAAATAGAATCATAAATTGCCATAGAGCTTTATTTTTTTGAATATGTAGAACTTCTACACTTATTTTAGATACAATACCAGTAAATATCGTAAACAAGGAAAAAATAATCAATACATTTAATAATTCACTTCCAGTAAATGGAGATCCATTTTTAACCGAACTAATAATCAAGCCTGGAATCCCGATTTTTAACAAGATATTTGATGCATATACATTTACTTCATCATTAAAAATATTCTTTTTAGCTCCCACAAAACCAACAATCATAATCAATAATAAAATAGTCATTTGTGTAACAATTGTTGTGATATTCATAATAATCCTCTTCCCTTTAATTAAAAGGACAACAATGTGTTGTCCTACATTTGTAAAGATAATAAACCTAAGCCGTCTTATTGTCAATTTGTATTGACCATTGTTAGTTGTACCTTTTGTTTCTCCTGATCAATATTGTATACCCATACCGTAACAATATCTCCTACAGAAACAACATCACTTGGGTGTTTCACTCGATTTGTACTCATCTTTGAAATGTGAACTAAACCATCTTCGTGTAGTCCAATATCGACAAAGGCACCAAAGTCAACCACATTACGAACTGTACCTTCTAGCTTATCATTAATATGTAAGTCTTCGATTTCCAATACATCTTTTCTTAATAAAGGAGCATCATATTTATCACGATAATCTCTAAGTGGCATATAAATCGCATCTAAGATATCCTTCAATGTATAGCTATCTAATCCTGTGTCTTGCATCAATTGTTTTGTATCACAATCTGAAATTACATCTTTAGCTTTTTGTGTTCCCAAATCCGAAGTATCCAAACCTAATTCCTTCAACAATACTTTCGTTGCCTTATACGATTCAGGGTGAATGCTTGTGCGATCCAACGGTTCTTTTCCATCTTCAATACGTAAAAATCCAGCTGCTTGTTCAAAGGCTTTTGGCCCAATCTTAGGAATCTTTTTAATTTGTGTACGTGATTCAATTTTTCCATTTTCTTCACGATATGCCACAATACTTGTAGCACTCGCGTTATTCAATCCTGCAATATTTTTAAGTAGAGAAATACTGGCTGTATTGATATTTACACCCACGCGGTTAACTGCTTTTTCTACCACAAAGTCTAAACGTTCTTTTAATCTTGCGGTTGGTAAATCATGTTGATATTGTCCAACACCAATCGATTGAGGATCGATTTTAATCAATTCAGAAAGTGGATCCATCAATCTTCTCGCAATCGAAATGGCACTTCTTTGTTCAACATGTAAGTCTGGAAATTCTTCAATAGCTAATTTAGATGCACTATATACACTGGCTCCTGCTTCAGAAACAATGGTATAAGAGACTGGTAAATTAAATTTCTTAATTGTATTAGCTACAAAAGCTTCACTTTCTCGACTTGCCGTACCATTGCCAATCGCAATTAAATTTACATGATATTCTTTACATAATTGAACTAATTTTTGTTCAGACTCACTTACTTTCGCATTTGGCTGATGTGGATAGATTACATCGACCGTTAATTTTTTACCAGATGCATCAATAACAGCCAATTTACATCCGGTTCTAAAGGCCGGGTCAAAGCCTAGAATTACTTTATCTTTCATAGGTGGTTGAAGTAGCAACTTCTCTAAGTTCATAGAAAATACATCAATACTTGATTCATGTGCCTTTTCACTTAGAGCCGAACGAACCATTCTTTCAATGGAAGGATAGGCAAGTCTTTTTAAACCATCTAAAATAGCAGCACGAACATATTCACTTGTACCACTGTTAGTAAAGCGAATAAATCTTCGGCATACCCAGTTTTCAATATATTCTTCATTAAAAGAAATCGAAACATTTAATACTTTTTCTTTTTCCCCTCGATCAATGGCCATAACTCGATGCGGTGCTAAAGTATTCACTCTTTCTGAATAGTCATAATACATCTTATAGACTTTATGAGCATCTTCATGACCTTTCTTTTCACTTGTAACAATACGACCAAAGTTTGTCATTGAATCGAATATTTTATTACGTACATCTACATCATCACTCACTTTTTCAGCAATGATATCACAAGCACCTTGAATAGCAGCGTCTCTGTCTTTTACATTTTCATTGATGTAAGCATCCAATTCTGTTTCTTTAAAATAACGAGGAAAAGACATAAAAGTATCGGCCAATGGCTGTAAACCGTTGGCAATCGCAACACTTGCACGCGTCTTTTTCTTTTGTTTGTAAGGACGATAAATATCTTCTACTTGTGATAGTTTTGTACATGCATTGACATTCTTAATAATTTCATCATCCAATTTTCCTAATGTTTCAATACGTGCCAAAACTTCTTCCTTACGCTTAGCTAAATTCACTTGATACGCATAATTTTCTTGAATGACACGAATTTGTTCTTCGTCCAAACCTTTTGTACGCTCTTTACGATAACGTGCAATAAAAGGAACTGTAGCTCCTTCCTCTAATAATTCCAATGTATTCTTAACTTGCGTAATTGAAATATTCAATTCTTTCGCAATTAAGGAAATTATATTTTCATCCATAGTAAAACCTCATTTCAACTCTATTATTATACCAAGAAAACACTTTACAACACAAAATTTACCACTTAGCTTTCCATTTTTACCACTTACTTTCAAAGACTATACTTTTGAATATTCATATGAAATAATAAGGCCATGAAAGTAAGACTAGAAATTGATGATTCATTAAACGAAGATGAAATTGTCATACGTACAAAAGAATATACTGAGGAATTGAAGCAATTACTTTCTGATTTTAAATCAAAGCCTAGTATACAATTCTTTAAACAAGATACAGAGTATTATTTGGATTTAGATGCGATTCTATTCTTTGAAAGTGACAATGGAACGGTATATGCACATACTGCCAATGATATGTTTTCCACAACACAGAAGTTATATGAATTAGAAAATATATTGCCGAATTCCTTTTTAAGAATTTCTAAATCTACAATAGTGAATATTCAAAAAATATTTTCTTTATCGCATTCTGTATCGAATCATCTCATTACTTTTCAAAATAGTCATAAACAAGTGTATGTATCAAGAATGTACTACAAAGTATTAAAGGAAAGAAGGAATCATTTATGAAAAGAAATTGGTTTTGGGGCATTATTTGTATTCTAGGTGCCATTTTAATTTTTGGGAATCTATTTGGTTTTCTACCATTTACATTTAGTCTATGGAAAATTGCAGGAACTCTTATCTGTCTATCCGTTATTATCGACGGAATCAAAGAAAGAAGCTTCTACAGCCCTTTATTTGGGATTGCGATTATTTTCTATTTATTCAGAGAAGATTTAGGTTTTGAAGATATTTCTCTATGGCTTCTATTATT
>UMCX01092188.1_pt1 | contig 13231 bp, 10 predicted proteins | sample 1964341 | NCBI WGS metagenome assembly UMCX01 (sample SAMEA4835979, study PRJEB28245) | human gut metagenome | biome: gut microbiome; material: fecal sample | place: Denmark | collected 2008
CGTAGTCGTAACCGCCGCCACCGCCGTAGTCGTTATTGTCAAACGCACTTACGGAAAAGCAGAGCAGAAGCGCCGCTGTTATTGTCGCAATAAATGTTACAATAATCTTCTTCATAAATTTCTCCCTTATTATCGAAACAGTCTGCATCAAAATGCAGGCCGACATTTTTATACCTTATGAAAGAATAGCACAGTATCCTGCTTTGATTATACAATACTTCCACAAAAAAGTCAATAATTGATAGAAGAAATACGGTAAATATGTTGAAAAATCTGAATAAATATTTTATAAAGAAAGTAAGTACCGTTAACTGTCAATGTTGCCGACCGTGCGAAAAGCGATTGTTACTTTTTTACGGCGTTTTCAAGTACGGTCTTGAGAGTGCCGCTGAGCAGTTTGGACATCCTTTCGATAAGCTCGTCGGGCTCGTTTTTCATACCGCCCTCGAGCCAGTCAAGGACAATGCCGACAATTGCGTATTTATAGAATGATGCGATAAACTTCTTGTCATCGTCGGAAACGCTGAGTTTCAGCGTCTTCGAAACGTTATCAATGAATTTGCCGGCAAAGTCAAGTGAAACGCTGTAAAGATAACGCTCGATAGTTTCACGGTGAAGCGAGCTATATACATGGTATATAAGCTTCTTGTTCTCCTTTACGAAGCAAAGTCCTGTCTTGAGCCCTTCCTCCCACGACTGACCGACCTCCATCTTTTCTACGGATTTCTGTGCTTCAGTAAGGAAGATTTCTTCGAGAAGCTGATAAATATCGCTGTAATGATAATAGAACGTGTTGCGGTTCACTCCGCAGTCATCGGTGATGTTCTTTACCGTTATTTTATCTAAGGGCTGATTGCTCAGCAGTTTTTTGAACGATTCCTGTATTGCTCTTTTGGTAAGTTCGGACATATTACCTCCGTTTTTAGCCTGTGGTTTCTCCTGCTTTCTATTTTACGGTTATAATTATACAACATTCCCGTTAAAAATTCAAGTTTTAGGCAAAAAGTCGCATCTGCCTAAAAATCGGTCAATTTATACCGATTGCCCTAAAATTGAACAGTGGCGCAGGATTGACCGTTGTATAAACCGTCACGGCGGGTTAAAATATAGCTGTAAAGAAAAAGAAAGGACTGAAAATCATGAGATTTATCAAACGTGCAAAAGCAGCATATATTTCCACTTGCGCCGCAATAGCGGTCATAGGACTTATACTTATTCTTTTCCCGGAGATTTCAATGCTTGCGGTATGCTATATGCTCGGAATAGCAGCTATAGTATTCGGCATTGTAAAAATCACGGGATATTTTTCAGCCGACCCCTACGGTCTGGCGTTCCAGTTTGACTTTGCATTCGGTATCATAGCGATCCTGCTCGGACTTGTAGTTATTATCCATCCGGGTAATATAATGGCTCTGGTGCCTGTCATAATGGGCATTTATTTTATGATCGACGGCATAATGAAGATACAGACAGCCGTTGATGCAAAGCGTTTCGGCGTAAGGAGCTGGTGGCTGATCCTTGTCAGCGCAATAGTTACAGGCGGAATAGGAATACTGTTACTCGTAAATCCCTTTGAGAGTGCGGTAGCGCTTACTGTTCTGCTCGGTATCACATTGCTTGCGGACGGCATTTCAAATATATGGATTGCCGCATACACAGTCAAGGCTATAAAAAAAGAAGTACACGCCGATGACAAAATCTATGTAGAAACAAGCAACAGGGAGGACAAAGATGATTAAGCTTGGCAAATGGATAACAAAGCACAGAGTAATCATTCTAATAGTTGCGGTCGTACTGCTGATACCCTCGGTACTCGGTATGATAGCTACAAGAATAAATTACGATATGCTCAATTACCTGCCCGACACTATGGAAACCATACAGGGTCAGGACATTCTGCTGAATGACTTCGGCAAGGGCGCATTCAGTATGATAATCGTGGAAGATATGGAGCCGAAGGACGTTTCTGCTCTTAAAGAAAAAATAGAAGCGGTAGATCACGTTGACTCGGTAATATGGTATGATTCGATAGCAGACGTTTCAATACCTATGGATATTCTTCCCGATAAGATAAAAGACGCATTCAACACCGATCATTCAACGGTCATGGCGGTATTCTTCGATACATCGACATCAGCCGATGAAACAATGGAAGCTATCAACACGATAAGAGATGTAACGAACAATCAGTGCTTCGTTTCGGGTATGTCCGCAATGGTAACAGACCTTAAAAACCTTTGCGAGCAGGAAGAGCCGATATATGTAGCTATCGCAGTAGTTCTTGCTGTAGTAGTAATGATGCTCTTTATGGATTCTTTCCTTATCCCGATAATCTTCCTCGCAAGTATCGGTATGGCTATTCTCTACAACTTAGGCAGTAACTACTTCTTAGGTGAGATAAGCTACATAACAAAGGCACTTTCCGCTATACTGCAGCTTGGTGTTACGATGGACTATTCGATATTCCTCTGGCACAGCTACAACGAGCAGAAGGTAAGATTTGACGGCGATAAGGAACGTGCGATGGCACACGCCATTTCAAACAGTATCATTTCTGTAGCAAGTTCTTCTATCACAACAATTGCCGGCTTCCTTTCAATGTGCTTTATGAGCTTTACGCTCGGTGCGGATCTCGGTATCGTAATGGCGAAGGGCGTTGTATTCGGTCTTATCGGCTGTGTAACTATCCTCCCGTCACTTATCCTTGTATTTGACAAGGCTATCGAAAAGACAAGACACAAACAGCTTATGCCGAAGTTCGACAAGGTGGCAAAATTCATCACAAAGCGTTCGTGGATATTCCTTATAATATTCGCAGTGCTGATAGGACCTGCGGTTTACGGCTATAACAACACACAGAAATATTATGACCTGAGTCAGACAATGCCTCAGGATATGGACTTCGTTATCGCCAACACAAAGCTGAAGGACGATTTCGGAATGTCAAACGTTCATATGATACTCGCTGATTCAAAGCTGTCGCAGAAGGACGCAAAGGCGATGCTTGACGAGGTCGGAAAGGTTGACGGTGTAAACCTTGCGGTAGGCTTTGATTCGCTTATCGGCTCGGCTGTTCCCTCAGAGATAATTCCGGATTCTATCTCGGATGTGCTTAAGAGCGATAAGTACCAGCTTATGCTTGTAGGCAGTGAATACGGAACGGCAACAGACGAGGTAAACAATCAGGTAACCGAGATAAACAACATTATAAAGAAGTATGACAGCTCGGCAATGCTTATCGGTGAAGCACCCTGTACGAAGGATCTTATCGAAGTAACCGACAGGGACTTCAAGGTAGTCGATGTAATTTCGATAGCCGCAATCTTCCTTATCATTCTGGTAACCTTCAAGTCGGTTTCACTTCCGCTGATACTTGTAGCGGTAATCGAGTTTGCCATATTCGTAAACCTCGGTATTCCGTGTTACACAGGTACAGAGCTTGCGTTCATCGCACCTATCTGTATCAGTACCATCCAGCTTGGCGCAACCGTTGACTATGCGATCCTTATGACAACAAGATACAAGAAGGAACGTAACAAGGGCAGTGACAAGAACGAGGCGGTTTATACAGCGCTTAAATCCTCAATACCCTCAATTATAGTAAGTGCGCTCGGCTTCTTCGCCGCTACATTCGGTGTAGGTATTTATTCAAACGTAGATATGATAAGCTCACTTTGCGCACTTATGGCAAGAGGCGCAATCATAAGTATGGTATCGGTAATCCTGTTATTACCCGCTATGCTCAAGCTGTTCGATAAGATTATAATCCACACAAGCCTCGGCTTTAAAGAAGCAAGACAAGCCGGTAAAAAGACGAACTGAGAAAGGACAACAGTATGAAAGAGATAAGAAAAAAGATAATAAAGATAGTTTCAATAGTTCTTGCCGCCGCAATGATAGGCACATCTTCCGGACTTCTCGCATTCGCCGCACAGGGCGGTAACGATAATAATACATCGTCATCCGTTTCTGACAGCACAGAAACCGGAAGCAGCGAAAAGAGCAGCTCGGATACGGACGGCAAGGAAGAAACGGTATATATCATCTCAAACGCAGACGGTACAACAAAGAAGGTCATCGTCAGCGACTGGCTGAAGAACGGCTCGCACAACGCCACGATAGAGGACGAAACCTCGCTTAAGGACATTAAGAATGTAAAGGGCAACGAGAGTTTTACAAACAGCGGTGAAAATTACAAATGGGCGGCTGAAGGCAGTGACATTTACTATCAGGGTACGACAGACAAGACGCTCCCTGTTGATATGAAGATTACATATACTCTTGACGGCAAGACGGTCACTCCCGATGAGATAAAAGGCAAGAGCGGCAAGGTAACGATCCGCTTCGACTATACGAATAATGAAAAGCGTACCGTGAAGGTTGACGGCAAGGATACGCAGATGTACGTTCCTTTCCTGATGGTAACAGGAACGGTTCTTGATAACGAGAAGTTCTCGAATGTAAAGGTAACCAACGGCAAGCTTGTAAATGACGGTGACAGATCGGCGGTTCTCGGCTTTGCGCTTCCGGGTATGCAGGAAAACTTAGGACTTGACAAGGACGATTATGAAATCCCCTCATACGTTGAAATCAGCGCAGATGTCAAGGATTTCGAGCTTATGACCTGCATGACGGTAGGTACGACAGAGCTGTTCAACGAGGTAGATACCGACAAGCTCAATATGGACGATATTGACGGTACCATCAAGGAATTCACAGACGCTGTAGATCAGCTTTCAGACGGTTCTTCACAGCTTTATGACGGACTTGTTACACTGTTTGAAAAATCGGGCGAACTTGCTGACGGTACAAAACAGCTTGCAGACGGTGCAGGCACTCTGTATGACGGCACAGGCACACTTGTAAACGGCACAAACGATTTAAAGAGCGGTGCGGATGAACTGAACGTAGGCGCAGTAAAGCTGAAAGACGGCACGGTTTCTCTGGTAGCCGGCATCAAGGATCTGAAAACAGGTGCTGAGGCTCTTGACAGCGGTGCAGGAAAGCTGAAGGAAGGCACTTCTGCACTGGCAGGCGGTGCAAATGATCTTATCAAAGGTGCAGATAAGCTTAACAGCGGTGCGTCATCGCTTGACAGCGGCGCATCTCAGGTGGAGAACGGTGCAGGACAGGTAAGCGCAGGAGCTTCAGAGCTGAACGAAGGTCTTGGCGAACTTTCATCAAACAGCGAACAGCTTAACGCAGGCGCAAAGCAGGTATTTGACACGCTGTTATCCACAGCCGAAACGCAGATAAAGGCTTCCGGTCTTACCGTTTCAAAACTGACTATAAAGAATTACAAGACAGAACTTAACAAGCTGGTAGATTCTCTTGACAAGGATAAGGTCTACACTCTTGCTTACAATACGGCACTCAAAACGGTAACTGCCGAGGTAGAAAAGAACAATGACGCTATAACAGCAGGCGTTACAAAAGCTGTACAGGCAAAGGTGCTTGAGGGTGTTCTCAAAGCCGCAGGTTATAATATGACCGCTGAGCAGTACAATGCGGCAGTAAAGGCAGGACAGATACCCGAAGCCGTACAGGCTAAGGTTACAGCCGCAGTTTCCGCTCAGATGTCAACAGATGCTGTAAAGGCTCAGATAAGCACAAATGTTGAAGCACAGAAGAAACAGCTTATCGAGCAGAATATGAAAAGCGAAAAGGTCACAAAGCAGATAAACGAAGCTGTAGCAAAGGCTAAGGCAGGTCAGACAACGATAAAGAATCTTATCGCACAGCTTGATTCCTACAATAAGTTCTACACAGGACTTACTGAGTATACGGCGGGCGTTGACAGCGCATATGACGGTTCAAAGACGCTGTCGGCAGGTGCAACACAGCTTTACAGCGGTACTAAGGATCTTCACAGCGGTACTACACAGCTTAAGAACGGAACAGAGCAGCTTACAAGCGGCGGCTCAACGCTTATCACAGGCGTAAATCAGCTTGACAAGGGTGCAGGCGACCTTAAGGACGGTACGGCAAGCCTTGTAGCAGGCATCGGCACACTCTATGACGGTGCAACACAGCTTGACAGCGGCGCAGGACAGTTAAAGGACGGTACGACAAGCCTTGTTGCAGGTGTAGGCACACTTCACAGCGGTGCATTACAGCTTCATGACGGTGCAGGCGACCTTAAGGACGGTGCAGATAAACTCAATGACGGTGTAGCAACTCTTATTGACGGTGTAAAGCAGTTAAGGGACGGTGCTAAGGAGCTGAACGACGGTATGGATGAGTTCAACGAGAAGGCTGTCAAGAAAATAGTAGACGCTGTTGACGGCGATATTGCAGGACTTATCGACAAGCTGAAGGCAACAGTAGCTTTAGGCAAGGACTATGACACATTCGGCGGTAAGTCGGATAAGACAGAAGGCACTGTAAAGTTCATTTACAGAACAGAGAGCATCTCAGCCGACGATGAATAATAAATAACTTAATAGTCAAAGGCTCTGACGGGGGTAACGCTCCGTCGGAGCTTTTTTATTACAAATGTCATACGGGAAAATACCGTTTGTAACTGGTGAAATCCGCTTTGCAGGTGTATAATCGTTACAGTAAGATAAATAAACAGCCGAAAGGGGAATACTTATGATATTTGCAAGCGTGAACAACCTTGTCAAGAATTACGGCAATCACTGTGCCGTGGATAACCTCAGCTTCAATGTAAGCGAGGGCGAGATATTCGGACTTATAGGTCCTAACGGGGCAGGAAAGTCAACCACGATAAATATTATCACAACACTTGACGAAGCGACTTCGGGAAGTGTGACGATAGACGGTATGGATACAGTGAAGCAAAGAGCGGAGATAAGACGGATGATCGGATGCGTTCCGCAGGAGATAGCGGTGTACCCGTATCTTACCGCAAAGGAAAACGTTGAATTTTTCGCTTCGCTGTACGGCTTCAAGGGCGAACAGCTTCATAAGAATGCAATGACCGCTCTCGAATTTGCAGGGCTTGCGGATAAGGCAGATATGAAGCCGAAGAAAATGTCGGGCGGTATGAAGCGCAGACTTAACATTGCCTGCGGTATAGCGCATAAGCCTAAACTGATAGTTATGGACGAACCTACCGTAGGCGTTGACGCACAGTCAAGAGAGCATATAATGAGTTCGATAAAGAAACTGCGTGAAAGCGGTGCGACAGTAATATATACCTCGCACTATATGCACGAGGTAGAGGAAATCTGTGACAGAGTCGCTATAATTGACAAAGGCAGACTTGTGGCAGAAGGCACACAGCAGGAGCTTATAACGATGATAACCGACAGCTGTACGGTACATATCACCACAAAGCAGTGCGACAGCGAAACAAGAAGCAGAGTATCAAGGGCTGTTTCCTGCCTGCCCGATGTAAACAGGGTGCAATTTAGCGACAATATGATAAGCGTAGATATGAGCATAAGCTGTAACGATATTTCACACGTTATAAGCGAGCTTGTAAAGCAAAATCTGCCTGTAATCGAGATAAGCACGGAAAAGCCGGATATGGACGCTGTGTTCCTGTCGCTTACAGGACACGAGATACGTTAAGGAGCGGAAATATGCTTAGTTTGATAATAAAACAGATAAGGGAGTATTTCAGAAGCCCCGCAAACGTATTCATGGGACTTTTTTTCCCGGTACTGCTGGTATTCTTTCTCGGAACGATGCTTCAGAATCTTGATATAGCGGATTATGACATAGGAGAAATTAAACTGCAATACAATATTTCGCAAACAGACGAGCAAAGCGGAAAGGCATTTGCCGAGTTTCTTAGCAATATCAGTATGATAAAGGCGGAAAAGGCAAGCGATGAAAAAACCGCACTGAGCCTTACCGATAAGGGCGATATAGACGCATATATCGAGCTTGAAAACGGGGAAATCCTGTTATACTGCGGCAGAAACGAAATTGCAAACAGGGCGCTCGGCTCGGTGCTGAATTCTTTCATTGCGGTATCAGATACATATTATAAAATAGCATCGACCGACCCGTCACTGCTTATGAATACAGAAGCCGATACCGAAAAGTCATTTGTAGAGCAGGACGGACTTGGCGTTACACGGAGTATGATGGACTATTATGCGGTGAGTATGGCGGTAATGATGATATTCATGTCGCATATGATAATGGGCAGTACGGCTCTCAAGGACGAGGAAAGGATATTCACCCTGCAGCGTCTTTATCTGTCACCTGTCGGCAAAGCGAAGCTGTTTTTCGGAAAGCTCATCGGTACGCTTCCCTCCGCAGTTATAGGAAATGCGGTGATAATGCTGTTTTCGGTGTTTGTGTTCGGAGCGAAATACTGCGACAGCTTTGTCGGAAACCTTATCCTGTTCCTGCTGTTCTCCTGCTGCTCACTTGCGACGATAGCTGTAGGTATGCTGATAGGGGTACTGATAAAAATACCTGCGGAGAGCATCGTGATACCGCTTACATGGGCATTGCTGTTCTTCTCAGGCTCGTTTTCAAAGCAGGTATTTATCGAAGGGCTCAGCGACAAGCTGCCGCCTTATATCGTTCAGCAGGCGGCATTCAGACTTACTCTTTACGGTGAAAGCGACAGTGCGTTGGCGGTAATTGCGGTATGCCTTGCCGTGACGGTTGCGGTATCGCTTATCGGTGCGGCAATATTCCGTGTAAAAAAATCCGTCTGAAAGGGGAGCGTATTATGAATAATATAAGAACGGTATTTTTCGGTATGCTGAAGCGTCTTAAATACGCACTTGTAATCGCACTTCTTGTAGGGGCAGGCAGTATAGGGCTTTATTACTGCGGCAGACCGATAGCAAACGTGTTCTCGGTAAACGACAAGATAGACATTGCCCTTACCGATAACGATAAATCGGAGCTTTCCGCAATGCTGAAAAGCTATCTCAGCGACAGGATAAATATGAACATTATCGAGGACGGCAAAGAAAAATTCAATGATAAATTGATTAACCGTGACGTTTCTGCTATAATAGAGATACCGCAGGGCTTTGAAAAGAATGTAATCGGCGGAAAAGACGTGAAGATAAAATCCACCACTCTTGACGATTACGAAAACGGCGCTTATATCTCGGTATATATCGAAGGCTTTATGAGAAGCGTCAATATTGCCGCAAATGCCGCAAAAGGCGATGCAGAGCTGTTTTCGAGAATTATGAACAGCGATGCCGCCGACACAAAGCTCACTAAGGAAAATGCGGTAATATCCGACAGGGAGGACGAATATGTCTCTGCAGGCTTTAAGTTCTCCGAAGGATTTATGATAATGCTTGTCACAGCTATCGGCATATTTATCACACTTGCGGTAATGGAAGACAGGCAGTACGGAACATACAGCAGAATGGCTGTTTCATCTGTAACGGGCGTACAGTACATTGTCGGAACGCTTGGGGCAAGCGTGCTTATATCCTTTACGGCACTTGTCATTTTACCGCTGTACCTGCTTATCACGGGCGCTCAGATGACAGCCGGCTATCCGCTTGTGTTTGCCGCCGTAATAATCTACTCGCTGTTCAACTCGGCATTATCAATAATGCTCGCACAGCTGATAAGCTCAAAGCAGGCTCTTGCCACGCTTTCGGGCTGTATTACCTCAATAGGCGCTCTGCTCGGCGGTGCGTGGTTTCCGATAGACGAAACGGCAGGTATGCTGAAATATCTGTCATATATCACGCCGCAATACTGGTATGTCTGCTTTATGTCGGGCGAGGCTGAACAGCCTGTGATAAACATCTGCGTGCTTATACTCTACACATTGCTTATAATGCTTGCAAGCGCCGCACTTTTCGGCAGAAAGTCGGTAGTTTCAAAGGCATAACGAAAGGAATACGAATTGTCACTTATATATCTTGTATTCAAACTCACGGCAACAGCCGCATTCGGCACTATGAATATAATGAATAACTGTGATTCGGGCGATACGATGCTTACCGTACTCGCCTTTTCCTGCTTTGCTCTGGCTGAATATCTGTTGTCGGTGCTTAAAAAGTCGGATAAAGCGGCGGCGGTCTGTTCGTGCGTTTCGGCTTTTATCGCATTTCTTATATACAGCGACAATCTGATATTCGTGCTGTGCTTTGCTGTGATCTTTGCTGTAGATAAATTCGGTGCGGGAAAGTATTTCCGACATATCGGCGCTGTTTCGGTACTGCTTGTTCTTTTTATAGTAAAACCGCCGTTTATTGATGCACTGATACTTATTATAATGCTTGTGGCATTCACTGTCAGCCATATTACCGCAGGACAGCTTATCAAATGCCGTGAACAGCTTGCAGACAGCAGAGAGGAAACTGTTCGCCTCAACCGCAGGATAGCAAGCCTTGAAGAATACACTAAAACAGCAAAGAAATCTGCGGCTGTCGAAGAACGCAGACGGTTTTCGGCAAGGATACACGATAAGCTCGGACACAGCATTTCAGGAAGTATAATTCTGCTTGAGGCGGCAAAGCTGAACATCAGGACAAACCCCGACAGTGCGGAGCAATGTATTACAACTGTAACCGATAACCTCAGAAGCGGAGTTGATGATATAAGGCAGGCACTGCGTGAGGAACGTCCCGACAGCAAAACAATAGGAATAAGCGAGCTTAAAGAGATACTCGGTGAATATAAGGCAAAATATAACATAAGGACAACGCTTGAAATCAAGGGGGACTTAGACAAGGTCACATTCCGCATATGGAACTGCATAAAGGAAAATCTCGTTGAAACGCTTACAAATACGCTCAAGCATTCGGGAGCGGACGAATTTTCGCTTAAAATATCGGTTATGAACAAGGTGATCCGTGCCGAGTTCAAGGATAACGGCAAAGGAAGCGACAGCTTCAGAAAGGGTACGGGTCTTACGGCGATAGAGGAACGCACGGTGCTTACGGACGGAAAGTGCATATTTCCTGCACAGACGGACGGATTTTCGGTAGTAAACATATTCAGTCTGAAAGAGGAGAACGTATGAAGATAATTATCGCAGATGACGACAGCATAATCCGTGAGGGGCTAAAGATGATAATCTCGTCACAGCCTGATTTTGAGGTGACCGGTGTTGCCTGCAACGGTGCGGAAGCGGTAGAGCTTTGCAGGAAATACAAGACCGATATAGCGTTGCTTGATATAAGAATGCCCGTTATGGACGGCATTGAAGCCGCAAAGATAATGCTTGAAGAAAATCTATGCAAGCCGCTTTTGCTGACAACGTTTGACGAGCAGGAGCTTATACAGCGTGCGCTTAAAGTCGGGGTCAGCGGCTATATTCTCAAAAACACGCAGACAGACGGGATTTTCAGTGCGCTGAGGACGGTATATAACGGCGGTACGGTATTCCAGCAGGATATTCTGTCATATATCCGTGACGCCGCAGTAAAATGCTACGGCAAGAGCGCCGTTTTCGGTCTGCTTACCGAAAGAGAGCTTGATATAGTAAAACTGATTGCAGACGGCTGTTCAAACGCAGAAATTGCAGAAAAGCTTTTTTTGTCAAACGGTACTGTGAGAAATTATATCAGCGTGATACTCGAAAAAACAGGTCTTGAACACAGGACGCAGATAGCGGTAAGGTATCTTAAGGGCGATGAATAAAAAGTTCCCGTGAGCCGACAAAACGGTTTACGGGAGCTTTTCGTTTATGTGATTTTATAAAGATATTCGTTTCCTCTTTTGCCGATATAATCAATTACTCCGACATATTGCAGAATTTTGATTGTGATGCTTGCATCGCCTGAACGCATACACTTTCTGAATTCTTTAAGTGTAAATGTTTCGGGTAATCCTTCGGGGATAAAGCAACGGTAGCTGTCGCTGTCCTCAAGAAACGTAAGGCGAAGCAGGGAAGTGGGAACGGCTACCTTTCTGTCTGTCTTTCTGCGTTTCATATCCTTTGCGCAGTAGCGAAGATTTTCTACGGCTATATCCGCAATGCAGACGGTCAGATTCGGATCGTTCAGGTACTGCCTGATTCGGTACAGTTCAAGGAAAAAGTCGGTCATATCGCTTGCGGTAACGTTCCGTCCGCTACTGAGTATCTCGCCTGTCGCCTTATCGACATAATTAAGGCGGCTCTTTTTATGAAAAGGGTAGACTATCGTAACGTGCGAGGCTTTGAGAAACGTATTCAGCTTAGGTACAAGATAGCTGAAATTTGCCGTCTGTATCTCAAAAATTCCGTTCTCGGTAACAAGGTCGGCAAAGTAACTGCCTATCTTTATTTCCTTATCGAAAAGAGTGGCGGCAAAATAGCTTTTCAGCGTTGCGTGTATCTGCTTTTCGTTCAGTATACCCACACCGTCGCCGCTGTCGGCGGTAGCTGTACAAGCGCTGAACCGTGCATTGTCGGGCGAAACGTAAAGAGACTGCTTATCATACTGCCTTACCGTACAGCTGTCACACTGTATGAACACAGGCACACCGCCTTGCTCGTTTGAGCGGATTATCCCCGTTGCAAGTTCTTTCAGCTTATCTGTGGCGTTGGATACGGCATAGCATCTGTCGGCTACCGTAAACATTGATATATCGTTTGTGTTGTCGCCGAAAACTATAAGCTCATCAGCACCGACAAGTTCCTTCAGCTTCAGTGCCGCATTTGCCTTTGAAACGTCCTCACGGTAGATTTCATACCAGTATTCGTCGGTATCGTATGTATCGGGCTGATAGTTTCTTGAAAAGCCGTTTGTTCTGTAAAAATATCGGTCAAGCTCATCGGGCTTCATTACAGGCTCGATAAGCGTTATATAATAAATATCGCCTTCGAACAGTTCGCCATAGCTTTTTGCACGGTGCATTCTTCTGTCACCGGCTCTGTCCTTTAAATAACGCTCCGTACCTTTATTGAGCCAGTTTTTAAGATAGCTTACTCTTTCGTAATTGTCTATGACCGAGTACACAAGCACCGATTCTTTGTGTTCATAAAAGAAAGACTTTATGAACGATTTTGATTCTTCACTGAAAAAATGCGTTACGATACGCTCCTTTGTGACAGGGTCGATTATAAAAGCACCATTATGAGTTATCACAGGCAGCCTGAAATTGATACAGCTTACTTTCGGCTCGGCTGAATGCACGGAACGTGCGGTGGCGTAGCTAATCTTTATATCATCGTCAATAAGTCTGTTCATCAGCGCCTCAGTCATTCGTCCGATTTGCGCCTTATGGTCAAGAAGAGTCCCGTCAAGGTCGGTAAGATACAGTTTCATTTGATTTCTCCGATTACAATTTATATATCTCAGTCTGTCGATAAACCTCTTGTTTATCGAAAATGGGG
>UMCX01056609.1_pt1 | contig 13137 bp, 9 predicted proteins | sample 1964341 | NCBI WGS metagenome assembly UMCX01 (sample SAMEA4835979, study PRJEB28245) | human gut metagenome | biome: gut microbiome; material: fecal sample | place: Denmark | collected 2008
TGTAGGGTTTGTTGAGTTACCTGTGATAGAGATATCAACGTTCTCCTTCCACATGATTGCAACACCTTCTGTTACATCATTAGCGCCGTAGCAGTTAACCTTAGAACGAAGACCATCTGAGTATGCTGTTCTAGAGATTTCTTTTACTTCGCCTGTTGAATAATCCATCTCTGTCTCAACAAATGTGAATCCGTTAATTCTTGAGATAATCTTAGCAGCATCCTTACCAAGACCGTTAAGAATAACTCTAAGAGGTTTCTGTCTAACCTTGTTAGCCTTCTCTGCAATACCGATAGCACCTTCAGCAGCAGCGAATGATTCATGACCTGCAAGGAATGCAAAACATTCTGTCTCTTCTTCAAGTAACATCTTACCTAAGTTACCGTGTCCAAGACCAACCTTTCTCTGGTCAGCAACTGAACCTGGAATACAAAATGCCTGAAGACCTTCACCGATAGCTGCAGCAGCTTCTGAAGCCTTTCTTGCACCCTTCTTGATAGCGATTGCTGCACCTACTGTGTAAGCCCAGCATGCATTTTCAAAACAAATTGGCTGGATACCCTTAACCATAGCATATACATCTAATCCGGCATCCTTAGTAATCTTTTCAGCTTCTTCAATACTAGCTATACCATAGCTGTTAAGAACTGAAGTAATCTTATCTATTCTTCTCTCATATGATTCAAATAAAGCCATTCTAATTGTCCTCCTTACTTAACTTCTTCATCTGTTCTTGGGTCAATAATCTTAACAGCATCTGCAACTCTTCCGTACTGTCCGCAAGCCTTCTCATATGCTGTTGTAGGGTCATCACCCTTCTTAATGAAGTCTGTCATCTTACCAAGGCTGACAAACTTGTAACCGATAATCTGGTTGTCCTTATCAAGGGCAATACCTGTTACATAACCTTCAGCCATCTCAAGGTAACGAGGACCTTTCTTTAATGTACCATACATAGTACCAACCTGAGAACGAAGTCCCTTACCAAGATCTTCAAGACCAGCACCAACTGCAAGTCCACCCTCAGAGAATGCGCTCTGAGTTCTTCCGTAAACGATCTGTAAGAATAACTCTCTCATAGCTGTGTTAATTGCATCACAGACAAGGTCAGTGTTAAGAGCTTCCATAACTGTAAGTCCTGGTAAAATCTCTGCTGCCATAGCTGCTGAATGTGTCATACCTGAACATCCGATAGTCTCAACTAAAGCTTCCTGAATGATACCTTCCTTAACATTAAGAGTAAGCTTACATGCACCCTGCTGAGGAGCACACCAGCCTACACCATGTGTAAAACCTGAAATATCTTCAACCTTCTTATTCTGTACCCATTTACCTTCTGTTGGCACTGGAGCTGCTCCATGATGAACGCCCTGTGCTACTGGACACATATTCTCTACTTCCTGTGTGTAAATCATCTTATTACTCCTTTCGTAATTCATAGTGTTTACTATAAATGAAACGACGGCCAGAAGCCGTCGTCCAAGCCTTGACTATTTTCTCACAAACTTTTGCATTAGTCAATGTGAGACACAACATTTTTACATTAATAAAACGAAAAATTCACATAATTATCTCTTAGTTACTATTTCACCCTGTTTCTTGTATATAGAACCTGCTGGAATAAAGCCTCTTACGCTTGAAAGAGGATAGATATTGCTCTCTCTTCCAACAATTGTTCCAGGATTAAGCACACTTCCGCAGCCAACCTCAACATTATCCCCAAGGAAAGCACCAATCTTTTTGATACCTGTATCAATATTGCCATCTGGCCCTTTAATAGTTATAAGCTTCTTGTCAGACTTAACATTAGAGGTTATTGAGCCAGCTCCCATATGAGCCTTGAAACCAAGAATTGAATCACCAACATAATTATAATGTGGGACCTGAACCTTATTAAAAAGGATAACATTCTTAAGCTCAGTTGAATTACCGACAACAGCGCCCTCGCCTACAATAGCTTTTCCACGAATGAATGCACAGTGTCTTACCTCTGCATCTTTACCGATAATTGCTGGTCCTGCAATATAAGCTGATGGAAATACATTTGCAGTTCTGTGAACCCATATATTCTCTCCACGCTTCTCATATTCATCTTCTGGCAGTGCATTGCCAAGTTCTACAATAAAATCACCAATCTTTGCAAGTACTTCCCATGGATATGTACAGTCTTCAAATACCTTTGCTGCAATAGTCTCATTAAGGTCATACAGATTACTTATCTTTAATGCATCATTATTCATATCAAATATCCTCTTTATATCAATTATTCAACAGTAACAGATTTTGCAAGGTTTCTTGGCTTATCTACATCGTTGCCCTTAAGAACTGCTGTATAGTAGGCAATAAGCTGTAATGGGACTGCTGCAACCATAGGCATAAGAAGTTGGTCTGCCTGTGGAAGCTTAATAACAATATCTGCCACTCCATCCTCAATATCAAGCTCTGGTTCTGCAATAAGCACTACAAATGCTCCTCTTGACTTAACTTCCTTAATATTACTTATAGTCTTTTCCTCAAGATTCTTCTGTGTTGCTATTGCAATTACAGGCATCTGTTCTGTAATAAGGGAGATAGTTCCATGCTTAAGCTCTCCTGCTGCATATGATTCAGAATGAATATAAGATATCTCCTTTAACTTAAGAGAGCCTTCCATACTGAGTGCATAATCAAGACCTCGTCCTATATAAAGAAGACTGTCTGCATTAATAAGCTTAGAAGCTGCAAACTGACACTTACTCTCAAGTGCAATGGCTTCTTCAATAACCTCAGGTATTTCTTCAAGCATCTTAGTGTATCTGCTGCATTCTGCCTCATCCATCTTTCCATTAGCATAAGCTAATTCAAATGCAATTAAATACATAATAGATACCTGAACCATATATGCCTTGGTTGAAGCAACTGAAATCTCAGGACCTGCATGTGTATATACAACCATATCTGCTTCTCTAGCAATTGAAGAACCCTTAACATTAACGATTGCCATAGTATCAGCGCCTGCCTGTTTTGCAAGTTCAAGTGCAGCCTTAGTATCTGCAGTCTCACCTGACTGTGATATAACAATCATAAGGTCACCTTCATTAATAAGAGGATCTCTGTATCTGAACTCTGATGCAATATCAACAGTTACAGATACTCTTGCTATCTTCTCTATTATATATTTACCAACCATTCCGGCATGCATTGCTGTACCACACGCAACAATATATATATTCTTGTAGCTTTTTAACTTGTCAGGATTGAATCCTTCGGCACTGAAATCAGGCATATCATCTGTAATTCTTGGCATGATGGTTCTCTTTACAGAATCTGGCTGCTCATGGATTTCCTTAAGCATAAAATGAGCATAACCGCCCTTTTCTGCAGCATCAACATCCCAGTCAGCTGTATTTAATTCCTTATGTATCTCATTGCCATGAACATCATATATCTTAACTGAATCCTTCTTAATAACTGCAATCTCATTCTGGTCAAGAAGATAATAATCTCTTGTGTAATGAATAATAGCCGGTACATCAGATGCTATGAAATTCTCATGTTCCCCAACACCAACAATAAGAGGACTGTCCTTTCTTACTGCAAATATTTCATCAGGGAAATCCCTGAACATAATTCCAAGTGCGTATGAACCCTTAATCTCTGATAACACCTTTGCAATAGTCTTCATCGGATCGCCATCATAGTAGTAATCAAGCAACTTTGCCGCAACCTCAGTATCTGTTTCACTTGCAAAGCTATATCCCTCTCCAATAAGAAAATCCTTAAGCTTCTTGTAATTCTCAATAATACCATTATGTACAATAGTAACTCTCTTATTACCATGTGGATGTGAATTGATATCTGATGGTTCCCCATGTGTAGCCCATCTTGTATGGCCAATTCCAACATGTCCTTGTGGTTTTCCTTCTTCATCCATCTTCTCAACAAGGTTGGCAAGTCTTCCTTTACATTTCTTAACCTTGATATTACCATGATCAAATACTGCAATACCTGCTGAATCATATCCTCTGTATTCAAGCTTAGATAATGCATCTACAAGTACATCTGCGCTTTCTCTGTCTCCTACATATCCTGCAATTCCGCACATATATTTAATTCCTTTCACTCATTTACTTATAATTCTTAGCCGTATCATTAAAAAGTCCTACAAGACCAGCCTGATTCCTTAATGCCATAACAGCCCTTGTTCTTCTTGAAACAAAACCATCAAGCTTCTCCATATACTCATCTGCCGTAATGGTTCCCTCAGCCACACCTGTAAGTCCTTTTTCCCAGCTTGCCGTAAGCTCTGGATTAAGCAGATGCCTGATAGAATTGTCTACAACATCATATATTATCTCGCCTAAAAATGTAGGTGTAATAATCTGTGTCTTAGAATTAATAGAAATATACTTAATAGTATTAAGTTTTTTAAGAATCTCAGCTCTTGTAGCACTTGTTCCTATTCCACTACCCTTAATCTGTGCCCGCAGTTCCTCATCTTCAATAAGCTGTCCTGCATTCTCCATTGCAAGAATAATAGAACCTGAATTATATCTCTTTGGAGGTGAAGTTTCACCTTCTTTGATATTAAACCCATTAAATGTGATTGTAGAACCTTTTCTGTATTTTTTCAATACCTCGAATAAAGCCGCATCACATTTATTATCATCCTTATTATCGACGCTATCATCATCCTTTACTTTTGCATCATTTCTCGCCTTTGCAAATGAGTTCTTAGCTACGCTAAGATACCCTTCATCTACAAGCACTTTAAATGAAGCATACAGTTTTTCATTCTTCACATCACTGGCAATACTTACCTTCTGATAAATAGCTGGTGGATAGAATATGCTTAAGAATCTTCTTACAATTATCTCATAAGTTCTCGCTGCTGTGACTGACAAAGTCTTAAGATTATTAAAGCCCTGTCCTGTCGGAATAATCGCATAATGGTCTGTGATTGCTTTATCGTTGCAATATCTTGTCTTTTCAATCCCATTCTGCATATTATTCTGCAATATATGCTCTGCAATCTCCTTCACAGGAGCAAAATTCCTGAGTCCGCCTATATTCTTATGTATCTCCTTACTTACCGCAGTTGATAACACTCTCGCGTCAGTTCTTGGATAAGTAACCAGTTTCTTTTCATACAGCTCCTGAATTATATTAAGAGTCTCATCAGGGCTTATCTTAAACAGCTTGCTGCATTCATTCTGAATCTCAGCAAGGTTGTACAGAAGTGGTGGATTCTTGGTTTCTTTTTTTCTCTCAATAGAATCAACTACTCCCTGTGCTGGCAGCGGGTCAGATAAGAAATTAACCAGCTCCTCTGCCTTCTCCCTGTCCTTAAAACCATTATCCTTATATAAATATGGCGTACCAGCATACATACTCTTATCACTTACACGCCATTCTGCATCAAATGTTGAATTTTCAGCCTGTGCCTGTCCAATAACTCTGTAGAAAGGTGTCTTTACAAAGCTTCTTATCTCCCGTTCTCTTCTTACTACCATTCCAAGAACACATGTCATAACCCTTCCGACAGATACAACCGCCCTGTCAAGGTGCAGATAATTGGCAATATTGCGTCCATATTTCAATGTAAGAACTCTTGAGAAATTAATTCCCATAAGATAATCTTCCTTCGCACGAAGATACGCTGAATCACTCAGATTATCATATTCAGATATATCCTTTGCGGTATTAATCCCTTTAAGAATCTCTTCCTCGGTCTGCGAATCAATCCACACGCGGCGTTCTTTTTTGCCTTTAACGCCTGCTTCCTGCCTCACAAGCCTGTATATATATTCTCCCTCGCGTCCCGAATCGGTACATACATATATATATTCAACATCATCCCTTGTAAGAATGTCTTTAACTATATTAAACTGTTTTGCAACTGCAGGTATAACCTCATACTTGAATTCCTTCGGTATGAATGGCAGCGTATCAAAGCTCCATCTCTTAAGATTAGGGTCATAAGCATCCGGATAGCTCATAGTTACCAGATGTCCGACACACCATGTCACAATATGGTCTCCACCCTCAAGATATCCATCTTTTCTTGTGAAGTTCACGTGCAATGCCTTTGCAAATTCCTGCGCTACACTTGGTTTTTCCGCGATATATACGGATTTTCCCATTATATCCCTCATTTCTGTGTCTATTACACAATTATTATTCTCCTGAAGCATCAAGAGTTCCCATATAAGCCGGTATATATTCTTTCATAAAATAATCTGCTTCCGGAATATTCATATCAACAATAGCCTGATGTATTGTCTTTTCTGCATCAGCAAAATCCATGTTGCCAGACTTCTTTTCCTCAAGACATTTGATATAAGCTGACATCTTATCGGCAGCCTTGACATACTTCCAAAGTGCTTCTTCCTCTTCTGTCTCAGATAACACACCTCTGTAACGTTCTCTTATATCTGTTCCGAGACCTGACAGCATCTGATCCTCTGCAACATGTTCCACTTCCTTATACGCATTCCTTATAACCGGATTGTAATACTTTACCGGAGTTGGCAAATCACCTGTAATTATCTCTGTCACATCATGATACATGCCTAGAATTGCAAGTCTTTCAGCATTAATATCCCCACCATATATCTCGTTGTTAATAATTCCTAATGCATGTGCTATGAATGCTACATCAAGACTATGCTCACACAGATTCTCATGACGTGTGTTCTGCATAAGTCCCCATCTGTTAATATATTTCATTCTCGACAGCATAGCGTAAAAATAATTTTCCTTCATTGTAAATATCCCCTCTTTACACTGTAAGTTGTTTCATAATTTTATATCATAACAGACTTTTAAGCAAGTAAAAAGAGATGCCATCTCTGACATCTCTTTTATGGTATGTGTGTATATTAGAATTTAATTATTCTGCATCCTTAGGAGTGATATAACCCTGTGCCTTAAGAAGCTCTGCGATAAGAACAGCTCCACCTGCAGCACCTCTTAATGTGTTGTGTGAAAGACCAACGAACTTGTAATCGAATACACTGTCTTCTCTTAAACGTCCAAGTGAAACACCCATTCCGTTCTCATAGTTAACATCAAGCTTAACCTGTGGGCGGTCATCTTCTTCAAGATACTGGATGAACTGCTTTGGAGCACTTGGAAGATTAAGTTCCTGTGGAACTCCCTTGAAGCTTCTCCACTTTTCAATAATCTGTTCCTTAGTTGGCTTCTTCTCAAAGTTAACAAATACAGCTGCTGTATGTCCATCAAGAACTGGAACTCTGATACACTGACATGTGATAACCGGATCACTTGCAGGAACAATCTTTCCATCCTCAATCTTACCCCATAATCTTAAAGGCTCTTTCTCAGACTTTTCTTCCTCACCACCAATATAAGGGATGATATTCTCAACCATCTCTGGCCACTGTTCAAATGTCTTACCAGCACCTGAGATTGCCTGATATGTTGTTGCAACAACAAGCTTTGGTCCAAATTCCTTTAATGCATTAAGAGCAGGTGTGTAGCTCTGGATTGAGCAGTTAGGCTTAACACAGATAAATCCTGTCTTAGTACCAAGTCTCTCTCTCTGATACTTAATAACTTCAAGATGCTCTGGGTTGATTTCTGGAACAACCATAGGAACATCTGGTGTCCAACGGTTAGCACTGTTATTAGAAACAACTGGAACTTCTGCCTTAGCATATCTTTCCTCTATAGCCTTAATCTGGTCCTTAGGCATATTAACTGCACAGAATACGAAATCCACCTTAGAAACAATTTCATCAAAATCCTTATCCATATCATATACAGTCATCTTCTTAACGAACTCTGGCATTGGTGTCTGCATCTTCCATCGTCCATCAACTGCCTCTTCATAAAGCTTTCCTGCTGAACGTCCTGAAGCTGCTACTAAAACAACTTCAAACCAAGGATGATTCTCCAGTAATGTTATAAATCTCTGTCCTACCATACCTGTACCGCCAAGGATACCAACTCTTAACTTATCGCTCATTTTTAACTCCTTCAATATATAAAATCTCAAAGACACTTCCCTCTGTTCTGTCTTTCTGCGACGGACATTTGTTTTTGTGTCTAAGAAAATATATCACAGCCTATAGGATAATGCAAGAGATTTTTGAGTTTTTTAGCATTATTTCTTTTTCTTAGCTGAAAATACTATTACACCCACACATATTATTACACATGCTGCAAGTACAATCACGTATACCATTACATGACTGCTGTCACCTGTTTGGGTTGAGTTGTCAGATACTTCTCCACTTGCTGCAGTTGAAGTCTTTTCTGTCTTGGCTGTTGTTATCTCCTGCTCTGTACCCTTAGTTGCTGATTCCTCCTGACCAACTGTAGTTGTCTGCTGTGCTGCTGTTGTTGTCTGCTGTGCTGCTGTTGTTGTCTCCTGTGCTGCTGTTGTTGTCTCCTGCTGAGAACCAAGTGGTGCTACAGAAATATAAAAGAGATTAGTAGTATCACCCTTAGTTATTGTATGTGTTCCCTTTGCAACTTTAACTTTAACAATACCATTAGTTGCTGCAGTCTTTACTCCGTCAATTTTAATCTTTTTAGCAAAATTACTATTGAATACAAGTGTAAGTTCTGAATCTGTATCACATGTAAATGATATGCTTGTTGCAGTTTCAATCTTAAGACACTTTGTAAGTGTCATACCGTTGTATATAACACTTCCCTTGCTTTCTGAATAATTACCCGAAATAGTAAAGTAAGCGTTCTGTTCTGTAATATCAGTTGTAAAATTCATTACATGTGCAGCACTTGATACCGGTTCGTCTGACTTAGTTGTCTCCTGCGCTGTTGTTGTCTCCTGCGCTGTTGTTGTCTCTGATGTATTTTCTGAACTGCTCTCTGTTTCTTTATCATTATCTGATGATTTACCAGTTACATATACAATCTGGTTAGCAACATTGAACTTTGCACCCATAGATGAATAACTTCCTGTTGTCTCATAGAGACCATTCATATTGATTGTTCCATCTGCATTTCTTAAGAGTTTGTCAATATTATCTGTATATTTAATTGTATTATTAATATTCTTAAATGTTCCAGCTGCACTTGAAGGGTTATTCACCACTGTTCCTGACTTATATCCTGCGCTTGTATTAAGAATCTGTGTAAATGAATCGCCTGAAAGCTGATAGTACTTCTTAGAATTATAATATATAGAATTCTTCACATTACCCATAAACTTATCTGAATCAACTGCATTTACTGAAATAAGGCCTGAATATTCGGCCCCTGAACCAGCTCTGTAGCATACGAAATTGCCCTTTTTGGCATTCTTTCCATTACCCCATGCTGTAAGATTAGTAAGTGTAAGTGCTGATGGATTATTGTTATCTGTAAATCCTGTTGCTCCATTATCAAATGACAGACAATTAAGTACATTATGTGGTGTACCTACACCTGAACCGCCAAGCTTGAAACCATTCATATCACCATTAGCATAATGCGTGCCGTTAGTTAATGTTCCATTGGCAAATGCTACACAGTTTCTAATTGTTACGACACCTATTGGTCCTGTAGCTGTCTTAGCATATAAATCCCATCCATCATCAGAATTGCAGTATGATATACATCCATCAAACACATTTCCCTCGCCACATGTAAGCTTTGCTGCAAATCCATCTGCATTCTCTCCTGTACCTCCCTGCTCAGGAAAATCACAGTTATTAAATGCTGTACAATTAATAATAAGATTGTTAGATGGCCATAAATCTTTAGTTGCAGCAGTTGTATCATACCTTGAAAGCTGAAGACCTGTATCTCTGTTTGCTTCAAATACACATCTTTCAAAAATGTTATTATTACCAGCAAGCAATACTCCGTTATCACCAGCTCCATAGAAATTAATACCGCCAAAATACCAGTAATCACCATCAAGTATAAAACCTCTGTTCTGACTATTAAATACCTGTGCAGAGAAATCAAACTTAACATCATGATTATCTTCTGCTTTAACAATTATGTATGAACCATCCTGTCCATTAATTGTGTTATTAACAATAACACTTGTAGAAAACTTGTATGTTCCACCTTTGATTATGATTACATCTCCAGCTTTAGCTGATTGTAATGCACTAATAATCTCATCTGAAGATGATACATACTTTGCATTCTTAAAATCTGCATCCTTCTTAAGGCTTATATCTGTATAAGTTCCTGTGTAAGAAAGACTTGTTTTGTCATAAGATTTTCCTGTTGCAGCATTAACATTATCAGTTGCTGAAAACAGAACTGCTGGTACGACAACGCTCACAATCATTACAAATGCAAGAATCAGCGCCCATTTGCTTTTCATGTCTTTAAATCTTTTCATTGTATTTTTCCTCCTGATACATTTCTTTGTGCAATATATTTTAAATCACACAAACTTTGTATTAAATTTTATCACATTTTGACATTTCAATAAACTTATATTACATAGTACTTTGGTACCATGTATATTAATAATTTATACAAAACGCAAAAACACCATGATACATTTACAATTGGATAAACGTATCATGGTATCTATTATGTATCCGGATATTCAAATATATATTTCTCATACCCATTAATTATTCTAGTATTCTCGTTATACTGATATTCCTGCTTGAACTTAACCTGATATGTCTTATGGATATGTCCATGAATAAAATACTTAGGCTTGTATTTTTCAAGAAGATAATTAAAGCCTTCAAAACCCTTATGCGGTTCATCTGGTCCATCACTTATGCCCGCTGCCGGTGAATGTGTAAGCAGTATATCAAAGCCCCTGTTCTTCTTTATTGAAAGCCACATTTTATTAATTCTGTGGTTCATCTCTTTCTGTGTATACTGGTTTTTCCCCTTCTTATAGCGTATAGAACCACCAAGTCCCATAATACGGACACCTTTATACACATATATCTTATTCTCTATATCAATGCATCCATCTGGTGGCTGTATATCATAACAGTCATCATGATTGCCATGCACATAAAGAATAGGTACTTTCGAAAATGATGCAAGAAACGACAGATACTGGGGCTTTAAATCCCCTGCTGAAAGTATAAGATCTATGCCTTCCAATTTTTCCTTTTCGAAATAATCCCATAAGTACTTTGATTCAACATCCGCTAACACAAGTATTTTCATTAATAATTCCCCAGCCACCACTGCAGGCAGCATGCTTTCTATTCTTCTTCTTTGACAACACCCTGAAGTGCCATTTTTAATTTTGCATTATCTGTAAGTTCATCATACTGAGGCAGTCTGCCAACCACATTATCAAGCAGCCAGTCCATAGTAATTATATGTTCAGGATCAATAAGCTTCGCTTCTTCAACCTTTATATTACCATGCTGATCTTTTAATTCACCCTCAAACACTCTGAACCTTGCTTCCTTAAGTTCTTTCTCAAAGAGCTTTACAAGTCTCTTAGTTGCTGATGGCAGACTCTCTGAATATATAAGATCAACAACTCCTGCCGACATTCCCCACCAGTAATTAAGTGCTTTTACATTATCGCCGTCCTCATCCTTGCTCCATGAACCACTCATAATGCTCTGGATAAGCTTCTCATAAAAAACACCCCAGTGCCATACAGGCATAGCCAGATGCTTATCTGAATTACTTGCTTTATACAACCCAAACTTTCTCTTACTCTTGCCCGGAGTTATCATATCCTGATTAGAAATGATGCTTATATTCTTCTTAGCAAGATTCCCCTCAGAATCATTATCCTTAATACTGTTCCATTCAAGGTAAACCTTGGCTCTTGGATTAACAAACTTTACTCCCAATGCAAATGCATTAATATTCGCACATGCCCCATAAACCGGATTATCAGCTATATAACCAACATTATCGTCATCAGCCAGTGAACCGGCAATAATTCCCGTTATAAACTTTGCTTCAAACATTCTAGCATAATATGATCTGATATATTTATGTGAAATGTTAAGAGAACAGTCAAGAATCTTTACTGACGGATGTGCAATTGCGGCTTTAAGTCCAGCCATATTCATCGCCGAAGATGTCACGAATATAAGGTCACAGCCTTTCTCTATAAGTCTGTTGATTGCCGCCTCATCACTCTGCTCCGGTATCACATTCTCCTCAACATATGTCTCTATCTGGTCACCAAATGTATCATCAATATACTGTCTTCCAAGCTCATGTGCATAACACCACTCTGAATCCTGCGGTGTCTTTTCATACACAAATCCAACCTTAAGCTTCTTAACTCCTCCACCCATTGGAAGCAGATAGCTTAATATATTCTTCTTAGGTGCTGCTGCCGGCGTCATCTTAAGTTCCACTTCGCTGTTGTCATCAAGAAGCTCGAATTCAGCCCATGTCTTGGCGACATTCTTTGCCATCTCAGACTTAGTCATCTTCTTAACAGCATCATATCCGTGAATATGAATGAAGCGTAAAAATGAATCTCCTGTTGGGAAATCAAACTTATCCCCGCCTCTTGATTCATAAGCAAGCCTGAAATTAAGATAGCACGAAACAAGGTCTTTCTTATCATCCTCATCCATTGGTTCTCCTGGTGTAATTCCAACCAGTTCCATAAGAGTTGTAAAACTGCCCTCTTTGCTGAAATATATATCGTTTAACTTGGTAGATTTATAAAAATCCATGAATTCATAATATATCTTAACATCAGAATCATCACTGTATTTAGGTATCTTTCTTATAACCTGTGCACTTACTGTCACCGCCTTAAAATATTTAAGTACACTGACTCTTTTATTACCTTCAAGCACATAGAACTTATTCATGTACTCATATACTTTAATATCGTCTCTTATTCCTTCATTCACCTGACTGTCGCTAAGTGAAGCCCACTTTGCTGAAAATTCTGTTCCCCAGTCAAGTATAGGCATGAAGTTGTCTGCAAATGCAGTAGTTCTACCTGCTGTACATGTTCCAACCACAAGTCTTAACGGAATCTGGTCACTTCCAAGACTGACTTCTCTGTCAATACTGTTTTCATCAATAATATCCTCCAAAACCGGAAGATATGGGTACGTACCCTTATTTACACACGCATGATATTCTTTTTTACCAATCTTTACTGCACTAAGATAATCCTGTACTGACATATCTTCTACCTTTCCTTTCTGTCTGCATTCTACCGTTTAATGTTCCTGTATGTAACATTTGCAAACCGCC
>UMCX01096228.1_pt1 | contig 13083 bp, 8 predicted proteins | sample 1964341 | NCBI WGS metagenome assembly UMCX01 (sample SAMEA4835979, study PRJEB28245) | human gut metagenome | biome: gut microbiome; material: fecal sample | place: Denmark | collected 2008
ACCGTGGGCGTTACAACCGACCCAAATGATAAGTTATGTCAGCTGCCATGATGATATGTGTCTGGCAGACAGACTAAAAGCAACGATGCCGGATGCAACGGACGAAGAACGTGCCTCTCTGCACAAATTGGCCGAAACTTTTGTCTTCACCTCACAAGGTGTACCTTTTATTTTTGCCGGAGACGAAATGATGCGAGACAAGAAAGGAATACATAATTCTTACAATAGTCCTGATAGTATCAACACAATTGATTGGAGGAACAAGACGATACATCATGATGTTTTTGATTATGTGAGAGAGCTGATAACATTGCGAAAAAATCACCCGGCTTTTCGAATGGGAGATGCCGATAAAGTACGCCAATACATGGAATTCCTGCCTGTAGAAGGCAGCAATTTGGTGGCCTTTATCCTGAAAGATAATGCTAACGGCGACTCATGGAAAAATATTATCGTGGCGTTCAACAGCCGTAAAGAGCCTGCCAAATTATCTATTCCGGCCGGTCGCTATACAATCGTTTGCAAAGATGGAAAAATCAAGCAGTCGGGAATGGGGCAAGTATCAGGTAATGAAATCATTGTACCGGCACGCTCTGCAATGATTATTCATCAATAAAGTATATTCTTGATTACCTAAGATAAAATCAAAACGACAATAAAGATGGAAAAGACATGGAGATGGTTTGGAAAGAATGATAAAATTACTCTTCCCATGTTGAGACAAATCGGAGTAGAAGGTATTGTGACTGCTCTTCACGAAATTCCCAATGGTGAGGTGTGGCCTTTGGAGGCTATCCTAAACCAAAAGACATATATTGAGACTTATGGTCTGCGCTGGTCGGTGGTAGAAAGTTTGCCGGTGAGTGAAGCCATAAAATATGGCGGTGCCGAGCGTGATAACCTGATAGAGAATTACAAGAAAAGTCTTATTAATTTAGGCAAGGCGGGAGTAAAAACAGTCTGTTATAACTTCATGCCTGTTATCGACTGGATTCGTACAGATTTAGAGCATCTTTGGGAAGATGAAACATCATCACTCTATTTTGATAAAATACGTTTTGCATATTTCGACTGCCTGATTCTACAACGCGCAGAAGCTGAAAAAGACTACACGGTAAATGAATTGAAACAAATGTACGAATTAGATAAAGTCATTACCGATGCTGAAAAAGAAGAACTTGTAGATACCATCATTATTAAAACCCAAGGCTTTGTAAATGGAAATATCAAGAATGGGGACAAGAACCCTGTTGACACATTCCATCATCTGTTGGCACCCTACAAAGGAATAGACCGTGACGCCTTGCGCGAAAATTTACGTTATTTCCTTCAAGCTATTATACCCGTATGTGATGAATATGGCATCAATATGTGTATTCATCCCGACGATCCTCCTTTTCCTGTTCTTGGTTTGCCACGCATTGTAACCTGCGAAGAGGATATTGCCTGGATACTGCATGCTGTAAACAATCCGCATAACGGGCTCACTTTCTGTGCCGGTTCGCTCAGTGCAGGACTGCACAACAATGTACCTGCTTTGGCGCGAATGTTTGCCCACCGCACTCATTTTGTACACCTGCGCAGTACGAACGCTTTTCCCAACGGAAATTTCATTGAAGCCTCCCATTTGGGAGGCCGTGCTCATATCATCGAACTTATCCGTATCTTTGAGAAAGAGCGTCCGGGCGTTCCCATGCGTGTAGACCACGGGCGTATGATGCTCGGTGACACCGACAAGGGATACAATCCCGGATATTCGTTTCACGGTCGCATGATGGCATTGGCCCAGATAGAAGGAATGATGGCCGTTGTCAATGACGAATCAAAACTTGAATCCTAAATTGACATACATGCTCACTTTATCGGCATGGTTTGCGTAGTTGATGGATGCTTCCAGCGGACCAAATATACTATCCAATCCATAGCCGACTCCACAGCCGAACATAGTTTCCTCTTTCAGTAACCCACTCACTTTATGACTGCTCAGCGCATAATTGCCGGTCAAAGTGACATAATGCACACTTCCCATTCGCTGCCGGAACTTTATCGTGCCTATCAATAACGAATTATCCATAAGTTCTACATTATTTATTCCCACAAAAGGCAACTGCTGTTGCAGGAAGCGTGACGGAACATCTCCACCCATGGCATTCAATTTGGAGTAGGGGATTTCCTTTCCAATGAGAAAGCGTCCGTATACGGAAGGAAGAATCGAGAAACGATTGGTCAGCCGCATTACCCCTTCGCAATAACCTTTGATAGCAGAGAAAGGAGCATGGTCATTATATTGTGTAAAATTATCTGTATAGAGTGAATAGGAAGCACGCGCCGAGATACCTCGTGAAGGGAAATAAGCCTTATCAAATGTTTCGTATTCCATTTGAGCAAAATAACTAAAAAAATGCTCATTGTCTGTCGAGTATTGCTGAGTGGTACTTCCTTCCTGATAAAGAAACTTATCATAATCATAATACTCATAACGGAGACCAATACCGAAACGCACATTTTTATACCACACATCCGAGAAAGCAAACTCTGCCTGATGATAACGGAAAGTAGAATTATGTGTGCGGTCGCCATAATGATAAAAATTGACGTCATTGTATTGGAACAGGTAGGACAGCCCGACACGTTTCAGCGGAGCCGGTTCCCAAGCATAATTAATTCCGGCAGTATAACGTTTTCCTAAACGTCCCGTAAGTGATAGCGTACTGGGCAATTTCCCTTTGAAATTACTGGTTACGTTTATTAATAAACTGGCTATTTCTTCCGAGTCGAAACGAATGCCGACATTTAGTTTGTTTTCATACTTCTTACTTAACGTGTAATTCAGGTTATAGCCACCTCCCGGGGCTTCAGGCAAATTATAAGTCGCCCCCGAATAGCCTAAATTGGCCGACAGAATAGCAGTAGCTTCCTCTATCCGGCGAATACTTATCTCGGAATTTTCTTTAAGATCGCAACGCTTCAACAACCATTTTTTGTCTTTCTCATCAAGACCGTCAAAAGTAATTTCTTTCACATATACCTTTCGCTCAGGCGAGTAGGGATAAGAAGGAATCGGTTGGGGCATATAAGTACTATCCAGCCCCAACTGGCTTTTCAAAGCCATTAATGCACTATCCTGTGCCATGGCAGCTTCTTCGCCACGCATTATCAGAGTATCGATGGCGGAGGGAGTAAAACTGGCGGCAGAATAACCCTCTACGTTTACCTTAATATAAGTAGTCGTTTCTTTCAGATTCTTCTTATATAAATCCTGCCCCATGAGATTCACCAATTGCCCTAATATGGCACCGGCACTATTTAATTCTCCGGCAGGCTTAAGTTCACTTTGAACATCCACCCCGATAATTAAGTCTGCTCCCATGGCACGCGCCACATTTACAGGATAATTATTTACTACACCACCGTCTACCAGTACCATACTGTCTAGCCTGACCGGAGTAAAGACTCCGGGGATGGCCATGCTGGCACGCATAGCAGTGGCCAATACACCTTCATGAAAATTAATCTCATTGCCATTTACAATATTCTCGGAAACACAGGCAAAAGGAATAGGCAACTTATTAAAATTGATGGAGTCGTGATAACCGATAGTAAGCTCACTGAACAAGTTGGCAAGATTTTGCCCTCTTATCAGTCCACCGAAAACTTCGGCTTTTACCCCTTTACCGAAAGGAATAGAAAACACATACTTTTGTGAGGCATCGCGTTCAGATAGATTTTGTTCACTTCTCGGTATCTTGTCGCTCAAAAGGAAAGTCCAGTCCTGACGGCGTACCATGCTGTCAAGTTGCTCGGGAGAATAACCGATAGAGTAAAGACCACCGATGATAGATCCCATGCTGGTACCTACCACATAGTCAATAGGAATACCGGCTTTTTCTATAACTTTCAGAACACCGATGTGCGCCATGCCTTTAGCGCCACCGCCACTTAGCACCACACCCACTTTCTTACGGTGGGCAGGCCGAGGCTGTGCCTTAAGAAGAGCAGGTATAAAGAGTAGACAAACTGCCATTGTTGTCAATGAAGAACGGCTGAATCGTTTCATGTTTATTTTTCTGTATTTAAAAATCTTTTATATAAAAAACAAAAACTGTGCAAAGATGGTTTAATCTTTCGGGGAATGCAAGTCTAATTGTTATAGTTATTGGTCGATTTCCTTTTTTCCTTCAATTTTTCAATCCTCCTAAATCGAACCGATAAATTAAACGAGCCAAACAAATGCTACATGAAGATTGCGTTTTTGCACTTTAAGAGAGCTGAATGAAATCACTTTCTTAAAAAAACAGGCTATAAAACTTTCTATCTAACTAATTTTCTTGTAAATTTGCAACTTAATTTTTGGGAGACTATGTCTTTGCCCGATTTACAATTTAGAGAATACAAGAAAAACGATATAGATTATGAGTAAGAAATTTGCTGAACACTCGCAACTCAACCTATCACAGGTCAATAAAGATGTGCTGAAGAAGTGGGATGAAAACGATGTTTTCGCCAAGAGTATGACAGAACGTGAAGGATGTCCTTCTTTTGTCTTTTATGAAGGACCTCCCTCAGCCAACGGTATGCCGGGTATTCACCACGTAATGGCACGTACTATAAAAGATACTTTCTGCCGCTACAAAACCATGAAAGGTTTTCTTGTCAAACGTAAAGCCGGATGGGATACTCACGGACTACCGGTAGAACTGGGCGTGGAAAAAGCACTCGGAATTACCAAGGAGGATATCGGAAAAACGATTTCTGTGGCCGAATATAACGCAGCCTGTCGTAAGGATGTGATGAAGTTTACAAAAGAATGGACAGACCTTACTCATAAAATGGGTTATTGGGTAGATTTGGATAATCCATACATCACTTATGACAACCGCTATATTGAAACTTTATGGTGGCTCTTAAAGCAACTATATAGCAAGAATTTACTGTATAAAGGATATACCATTCAGCCTTATTCTCCGGCAGCCGGAACAGGACTGAGCTCTCACGAATTAAATCAGCCTGGATGTTATCGGGATGTAAAAGATACTACTGTAGTGGGGCAATTCAAGATGAAGAACCCGAAACCCGAAATGACGGAGTGGGGTACTCCTTACTTCTTGGCATGGACTACTACACCATGGACTTTACCCTCAAACACCGCTTTGTGCGTCGGTCCCAAAATCGATTATGTAGCTGTACAAACATATAATGGCTACACAGGTGAGAAAATGACAGTAGTGCTGGCTAAACCATTGCTTTATGCTCATTTTAACCAAAAAGCAGAAGGACTGCCTTTAGAAGACTACAAACCGGGAGACAAGCTGATTCCTTTCAAGGTGGTAGGTGAATACAAAGGCACGGATTTGGTAGGTATGGAATATGAACAGCTTATTCCATGGGTGAAACCGGTAAACGTAGACGAAAACGGTAATTGGGAAGAAGCTGCCAATCAAGCATTCCGTGTTATCCTTGGTGACTATGTGACTACGGAAGACGGTACAGGTATCGTACATATCGCTCCAACATTCGGTGCGGACGATGCTTTTGTGGCACGTGCAGCAGGCATACCTTCATTGTTTATGATTAACAAAAAAGGTGAACCTCGTCCGATGGTAGACTTGACAGGTAAATTCTTCCTGCTGGATGAACTAGATGAAAAGTTCGTAAAAGAATGTGTGGATGTAGAACAATATCAAGAATATCAGGGGCGCTGGGTGAAAAATGCATACGACCCTCAATTTACTGTAAATGGTAAATACGATGAGAAAACTGCTGCCTCTGCCGAGACACTGGATATTTACATCTGTATGAAAATGAAGGCTTCCAACAAAGCATTCAAGATAGAAAAGCATGTACACAATTATCCACATTGCTGGCGTACAGACAAACCGGTCCTTTATTATCCGCTGGATAGCTGGTTCATCCGTTCTACTGCTGCCAAGGAACGTATGATAGAACTCAATAAGACTATTAACTGGAAACCGGAATCTACCGGAACCGGACGTTTCGGCAAATGGCTGGAAAACCTGAACGACTGGAATTTAAGCCGTTCGCGCTATTGGGGTACTCCGCTTCCTATTTGGCGTAGCGAAGAAGGTGAGGAATTATGTATCGGTTCGGTAGAGGAACTCTATAACGAAATAGAAAAATCCATCGCTGCCGGTTTCATGACTGCTAATCCTTATAAAGAAAAAGGATTTATTCCGGGTGAATATACCGAAGACAATTATGATAAAATAGATCTTCACCGTCCTTACGTAGATGATATTATCCTCGTTTCTGAAAGCGGAAAACCGATGAAACGTGAAGCGGATTTGATTGACGTATGGTTTGATTCAGGTGCCATGCCATACGCACAGTTGCATTATCCGTTTGAGAATAAAGATATTGTAGATAATCGTTCTTATTATCCGGCTGACTTCATTGCAGAAGGGGTAGACCAAACTCGTGGCTGGTTCTTTACATTGCATGCTATCGCAACTATGGTATTCGATAGTGTAGCCTATAAAAATGTTATCTCTAACGGACTGGTGCTTGACAAGAATGGAAATAAAATGTCCAAGCGCCTGGGTAATGCTGTTGATCCGTTTGGTGCCATCGAACAATATGGTTCTGACCCTTTGCGTTGGTATATGATTACTAATTCTTCTCCGTGGGATAACTTGAAATTTGATACCGACGGTGTAATGGAAGTAACCCGCAAGTTTTTCGGAACATTGCACAACACATATAAATTCTTTGCTCCATACGCTAACCTTGACGGATTTACCTATCAGGAAGCCGATGTTCCTATGAGCAAACGTCCGGAAATTGACCGTTGGATTCTTTCGGAACTAAACTCATTGATAAAGAATGTGGATATGTGCTATGCTGACTATGAACCGACTAAAGCCGGACGATTAATCAATGATTTCGTAAATGATAATCTGTCCAACTGGTATGTACGTCTATGCAGAAAACGTTTTTGGGGTACAGGCTATACAGAGGATAAGCTGGCGGCATATCAAACATTATATGTATGTCTGGAAACTGTAGCTAAACTAATGGCACCGATTGCTCCTTTCTATGCAGACAAATTGTATATGGACTTGATTGCAACAACCGGACGCGACCATGTAGCTTCTGTCCACCTTGCAGATTTCCCGGTTTGCGATGAGACTGTTATTGACAAAGAATTGGAAACCCGCATGGAGTTAGCACAGAAAGTATCTTCTATGGGGTTGGCGCTGCGCAAGAAAATAAATATTATCGTTAAACAACCGTTACAGAAGTTGATGATTCCGGTGGATGCACTGATGAAAGAACGTTTAGAGTCTGTAAAATCATTGATAATGAACGAAGTGAATGTTAAAGAAATAGACTTCGTGGAAGGTACATCCAATTTGCTTGTGAAGAAAGTGAAGTGTAACTTCAAGATTCTAGGTAAGAAATTCGGTTCATTGATGAAACAGGTGGCCGCTGCTGTAACTGCCATGAATCAGGAACAAATCAACGTTCTTGAAAACGAAGGGAAAATTGTTCTCGACCTAAATGGTACTCCGGCTGAAATAGAAACGTCTGAAGTGGAAATTTTCAGTGAAGATATCCCCGGATGGGTAGTTGCCAATGAAGGCGTATTGACAGTAGCTTTGGATACTGTTGTAACCGAAGAACTGCGCCGTGAAGGTATTGCTCGTGAACTTGTGAGTAAGATTCAGAATATTCGCAAGGGCAGTGGCTTTGAAATAACTGATAAAATAAAGGTATCTTTATCTAAAAATGAGCAAACCGATAGCGCAGTAAAAGAATATAATACTTATATTTGTAACCAAGTTCTTGCCAACTCCCTTAATTTGGTAGACGAAGTGAAGGATGGCATAGAATTAAGTTTCGATGATTTCTCGCTTTATGTGAGTGTCGTAAAGGAATAGCATTAACCTTTTAAAACTAAATAATATGGCTGAAAAAACAAGATACTCTGATGCAGAACTCGAAGAGTTCCGTGCCATTATCATGGAAAAACTGGAATTGGCCGAGCGTGATTACGAACGCTTGAAAAGTAGTATCATGAATAAGGATGGTAATGATACGGACGATACTTCCCCTACTTACAAAGTATTGGAAGAAGGTGCCAATACGCTGTCCAAAGAAGAAACGACAAGATTAGCTGCACGTCAGTTGAAATTCATTCAGGGACTGCAAGCTGCTTTAATCCGTATTGAAAACAAAACATACGGTATTTGTCGTGAAACAGGTAAACTGATTCCAAAAGAAAGACTTCGCGCTGTTCCTCATGCCACTTTGAGTATCGAGGCTAAAAACGAAGGAAAGAAATAGCATTTTTATAGTTGACAGGAAAGCAGGTCAAAGAGGCTGCTACCTGTCGACTATTAATTATCACCTATTATAATGAATAAATTACTCACGAAAGGGCAACTTTCTGTTCTGATTGTTTTTGGAGTATTAATTATTGACCAGATAATAAAGATATTGGTAAAGACTAATATGTTCTGGCATGAAAGTATCCGCATTACAGATTGGTTTTATATCTATTTTACAGAAAATAACGGCATGGCTTTCGGCATGGAATTGTTTGGAAAGCTATTTCTTACAACATTCCGCATCATTGCTGTGGGACTGATAATTTGGTATCTGGCTAAAATCATTAAAGAAAATTATAAGACAGGCTATATTGTCTGCCTTTCATTAATATTGGCCGGCGCCGTAGGAAATATCATTGATAGTGTATTTTATGGCGTAATCTTCAATGAAAGCACTTATAGCCAAATAGCACATTTTGTTCCTGTAGGCGAAGGCTATTCTGAATGGTTTCATGGTAAAGTAGTGGATATGTTTTATTTTCCAATCATTGAAACCAACTGGCCGGAATGGATACCGGGAATAGGTGGAGAACATTTTATCTTCTTCAGTCCGATATTTAATTTTGCTGACGCTGCTATCAGTTGTGGTATCATTGCATTGTTGTTATTTTATGGAAAATATCTGAACACAGGTATTCACCCGGAAGAAAAAGCTCAGAAAAAAGATGCACAATAAGAAGATTCGTTGGACGTTGTTGCTCAGTGCGGCTTTGCTGGCAGGATGCGGAAAACAAATACCAAAAGATGTCATCCACCCGGATAAGATGGAGGACATCTTGTATGACTATCATTTGACTACGGCTATGTCCGGCAATATCTCTTATGATGAGAACTACAAAAAAGAAGCTCTTCGCAATTACGTATATAGAAAACATCACGTAACCAAAGCAGAGTTTGATTCATCTATGGTGTGGTATACTCGTCATACAGAAAACCTTGCCAAAATTTATACCAATTTAGGAAAACGTTTCCGTGAGGAAAAGAAGGATGTGAAACGCTTGCTGGCAATGCGCGAAAACAAACCCTCAATGTCACAACCTGGAGATACAGTAGATGTGTGGTATAATAAAACACTATATTGGCTGACGGATGCACCACTATCCAATAAGATTACTTTTGAAATTCCCACTGACTCCAACTTCAAAGCAAAGGATGCTTTCTTGTGGTCGGCAAATTACATATTCCTCTCAAACCTGCAACAACAGGTGACGATGGGATTCAATATTCTGTTTGATAATGATTCAGTGTCGGGTAAAGTAGCCGAAGTAACGGCTTCAGGCATACAATCATTATATATCAAGCCGGATTCTGCTTATAAAATCAAGAGCATCAATGGTTTTATCTATCTTACGGGGGACTCTGTCAAAGCTCCGGGTATCATAGTGGATAAAATTTCATTGATTCGTTACCATGAACTAGCAGATACCATATCTATTGTCGCAAAAGATAGTATACCCGAAAAATCAATGTCTGTCATAGATAAAGATACAGATACAGATTCATTAAAAATGGATTCAGTCCAGATGAAAGAAGCTGTTACTCCCGTACGCTTGAATCCACGCGATATAAAAGAAAAGGAGGGTATTCGCCCACAACGTACTCGCCTGCAAAAGAAATGAAACGATTTGCCTGTCAACGTTTATATCTTTCTCCTGACACATACTTCATCCGTTATGTGGTAGAATTGGGAAACAACGGAAAGATACAGAGCTATTACCCTTTGGAAGAAGAAATATATGCTACTCAATGGATAGGGGGAGTGATTGTGCTTTCTGCGAGAAGAAAACTCGAACCGATTATGCCGGAAAAGAATTTCAAAACCTTCCTTGCTCAAGCTACCCGGACAAATACCAAAATTCAGGAATGCTATGCATGGCATATTGCCAATTTTGATATTGTCCGAGAAGAATTTGTCCCTCAAAGCCATATTATCCGACTTTAGCGCAATCTTCTTCTGAACTCGGCACAAACCACAGCTGTGGCAATAGCTACATTCAAAGACTCCGAAGTCTCTCTTTCCTGTGGATAATTAGGAATATACAATCGCCTATTAATAAGTGCTTCCACCTCTCTACTTATTCCATTTCCTTCATTTCCCATTACAATCAATCCGTTAGCAGAAAGAGTCTCAGAATAGATTACATTTCCATCCAGGAATGTTCCATAAACCGGAATCCCTTTGAGTGAAGAAATTAATTTCGGTAAATCACAATAATGCACTTTCACTCGTGCTATTGCCCCCATGGTAGCCTGCACAGTTTTAGGATTAAAGACATCCACCGTTCCGGTAGAGCAAAAAATATCCTCTATACCGAACCAATCGGCTAAGCGGATAATAGTTCCTAAATTGCCCGGATCTTGTATATTGTCCAAAGCCAGGCATAAAGATTTTGAAATAACTTTGCTGTCCGACTCATAAACAGGTTGTTCAAATATAGCCAATACCTCTTGCGGTGTCTTTTGCAAACTGACCCGTGAAAGCTCTTCCTGCCCAACCTCTATCACCTCGTCGGCATGACAACCAGGATGAGAAGAGAACCATTCAGCCGTCCCCGTCAACAACCGACAAGGAAAATGCCCCATCAAATCATCTACCAATTTATGTCCTTCAGCAACAAATACTTTTTCTTCCTTACGATTCTTCTTTAACTCTAACGAACGAATATATTTAATTTTATTCTTACTTAGCATGATTATTTCCATTAAATAACAAATATTAGAGGCAAAGCTAAGAAGATATTTTCAATTAATATCTATCTTTGTAGATAAATTTGCGAAGGTTACGGATTTGTATGAAGAAAAGCGCACACCCATATATATACACACTCATTTTAGCACTATGCACTTCGTGTTCGGTCAATAAATTTATCCCTGAAAATCAATATTTATTGGATGAAGTAAAAATTGTATCAGACACAAAGGAGGTAAAACCATCGCTTTTTAACTCTTACCTCCGTCAAAATCCTAATGCCAAATGGTTTAACATGGTTAAAATCCCCATGTATATTTATGGTGCATCAGGTACGGACTCTACCAAACGTGTAAATCGCTTCTTCAGAAAAATTGGGGATGCCCCGGTCATTTACAATGCAGATGTTGCCATGAAATCTAAGGAGGAGATAGAAAAAGCCGTACGTAACATGGGGTATATTGGAGCTAAAGTGACTATTCATACCGAAGCAAAGAAGAATAAGTTAAAACTGTTCTACCATATAGAAGCTGGACGTCCCTATATGATACGTCATATAGCTTACAATATTGATGATTTAAATATTAGCGATTGTCTTCAACAGGATTCTGCCCAAAGTATGCTTTTCCCCGGTATGCCGTTTGATGTAAATGTACTTGACGCTGAGAGACAACGAATCACCAGATTGCTCCAGAACAAAGGGTACTATAAATTCAATAAGGATTTTCTGGTATATCAAGCAGATACCACCCGCAATACTTATTTGGTAGACCTCACTTTGAAATTACTTCCTTATCAACGTAAAAAGGAAGATCCACCACAAAAACACAGACAATATTTAGTGAATAGTGTCAACTTTATAGCTGATAGCGAAATGACCCCTATCCGTAAAGGTTCATTTACCGGTTTCGATTCATTGAGCTATAAAGGATACAACATGTACTATAAGGATAAAATGTTTTTGCGCCCGAAACTGTTAGTGGATTTCAACCGTATTCGTCCCGGAGAGTTTTATAGTGAACGTGATGTGCAGAATACTTATAGTGCATTGGGACGTCTGCGCATGCTGAAATATTCCAATATTCGTTTTAAGGAAGTAAATGTAAGCGACAGTACCAAATTGGATGCATATATAGTGATGTCAAAAGGACAAAATAAATCAGTTTCTTTTGAGATAGAAGGTACAAACTCTGCGGGAGATTTGGGTGCGGCTGCTTCCATTTCTTTCCAGCATAGAAACGTGTTCAAAGGGTCGGAAACGTTTACTATGAAAGTACGCGGTGCTTATGAGGCAATCACCGGATTGGGACAAGATTATGTCAATGACAACTATACGGAATATGGTGTGGAAAGCAGTCTTAACTTCCCTGAATTTATGTTTCCCTTTCTTTCTTCGGACTTTAAAAGGAAAATTAAAGCTACCTCTGAAGTGGGACTGAAATTTACATCACAGGTACGTCCTGAATTTTCTCGTATGCTTGCATCAGCGTCCTGGAGTTATCGATGGAGTGATAGAAAACATATACAGCACCGCCTTGATCTGGCGGATATTAATTATGTATATATGCCAAGCAAATCGCCCGATTTTCAAGAGTATTTAGATAAAATGACGGCTAACAACTCATTGTTACGTGCCAGTTATGAAAATGTACTGATAGTGCGTATGGGATACAACTTCACATATAACAGTGCCGGTAATACCATGATGCGCACACCGACAAAGAGTTCGTATTCCTTGCGTGTAAACGTGGAGGAAGCCGGTAATCTAATGTATGCCGCATCCAAACTGGCACACTCTACTCCGAAAGGGGACAAGGGATTTGTATTGGCTAATATTCCGTTTGCACAATATATAAAAGGAGATTTTGACTTTGCCAAGAATTTCATGATTGACCCACGCAACTCTTTCGTTTTTCATATAGGAGTAGGAGTGGCTTATCCTTATGGGAACTCACGGGCACTTCCTTTTGAAAAGCGTTATTTCTCCGGCGGCGCCAACAGTGTGCGCGGCTGGTCGGTACGTTCACTGGGCCCCGGAGGATATAA
>UMCX01074791.1_pt1 | contig 13068 bp, 10 predicted proteins | sample 1964341 | NCBI WGS metagenome assembly UMCX01 (sample SAMEA4835979, study PRJEB28245) | human gut metagenome | biome: gut microbiome; material: fecal sample | place: Denmark | collected 2008
GGAAGCCCATTGGCTTTAGACAATGGGTAGTTCACCATTTTTGCGACCGGTATCGGGTGATCGCGCCGGATACGAGAGGACATGGAAAATCTCTCCGGGGGACAAGTCCCTTTACGATCAGGCAGTTTTCGTGCGATTTATATGATTTTATGAAAAATCACCAGATTCCGAAAGCTGTGATTCTTGGCTTTTCGGATGGCGCGAATATCGCCATGCGGTTTGCAATGAAGCATCCGGATATGGTGACAGCGCTGATTTTAAACGGAGGAAATTTGGATGCGAAAGGCGTAAAGCGTTCGACGCAGCTTCCGATCGAAATCGGCTATAAAATTGCAAAGTATTTTGCCAAAAGATCGGAGGAGGCGAACAAAAATGCAGAGCTGCTGGGTCTGATGGTAAACGATCCGAATATTGAACCGGAAGAGCTTGCACAGATTACCGCACCGACCCTCGTAATCTGCGGGACAAAAGACATGATCCGGGAAGACCACACGAGAAAAATTGCGGAAAATATCCCGAATGCCCGTCTGGCGATCATCGAGGGGGATCATTTTGTTGCAAATAAGCGCTCGGAGGAATTTAACCGGGAAGTGGACAGGTTTCTGGAAAGCCTTTAAAACCATAAGAGAAAGAATGATTCGAAAAGCGGAAAAGAAAGATCTTTCAAGAATTGCAGAAATCCTCGTATTTGATAAGCGAATGAATTATCGATCGATTTTTAAAAACGACGACTATTCTTTTCATGTGCTTCAAGTACTGGATGTTGCAAAAGAGTATGCGCAGCCGGAAATCCTAGATCATATTTTTGTGTATGACGATGGAATTGTGAAAGGACTGATTCATCTGGAACAGACGGAAATCGCAGAGTTTTATGTGGATCATTTTTTTCAGAATCAGGGAATCGGCGCGGCGCTGATGGAGTACGCCAAGCAGGAGCATCGGGCAGACCATCTGTGGGTGCTTGAGAAAAATGAACGCGCGATCCGGTTTTATGAAGCCCACGGCTTTTCTCTTTCCGGGCAAAGGCGTCTGGAAGCGGGGACGACGGAATACGTCATAAAGATGCTCGCAATAGAATGACAATTTGAGGAGGAAAACAGGATGAACAAACGAAAAGGCGCACTTTTTATGGCGCTGTGCCTGGTATTGGCGGGCTGCGGTCAGAGAGCAGAGACGAAAACTGAAATGGCAGAAAGTATTGGGATACAAAACGAAAGCGCCATGCCGGACACAGAGGATGCAGATGCAAAAGACTTTGTGTCAGAAACGGGCGAGACGCAAAATACGAAAGGCGCGGCTGCACAGGAGCCGGAAAACGAAGCAACTTCCGAAGCGGTTGTGGAAAACACGACAGAACCGAAATATCTAACCCTGGACATATCCACAATGGGCGAGATACTTGCGGACGGCGATGCGGTGGATCCGATCGGGTTGACCATTCTATCGGAAGAGGAAAACGGAGTCAGCTGGGCAAACGACTGGTATGACAGCGAAAATTTGTCACTTCCGATGATCGGCACGGACTGGAACAGCTTTTATGACGATCATTACCAGTACCAGTGGGTGGACAACGAGCTCTATATTTATGAAACCGGTACGGGAAATTGCATCTATGTACTGGATTATCCGACGGATCAGTGGTATATTAACGGCAACAATGCATATCTGGAGGATGGGATTTTTTACGGAGCCAGCGTGAGAAACGGATACGCGCAATCCAATACCTGTTTTATGTTTGCCTATGATCTGGAAAACGATAAGCTGCTGTGGAGAAGCGCAGACCAGACCTATAATTCCATGAATTTTGTAGTCAAAGGGGATGTTATTCTGTGCGGCTATGGCTTTACGGCGGAACCGGATTATCTGTATCAGATCAATCGCAACACAGGAGAAGTGATCGATCGGCTGTCCTTAAAAAAGGCACCGGATCTGATCGTAGAACAGGATGGGAAGCTTTATGTCCATACCTACAGTTACAATTATGTGATCGGGATGGATGTACCGAACGAATTTTGAGTGGGAGGTACGGATTGGGAAATTCTGACAATAGAAAACGGGGTGTGAATTCCAGGAAAAACGAGAAAAACAGGGAAGCTCTGATTGCTGTGCTTACGGTCTGCCTGATTGGCGTGCTGGTAACGGTGGTCATTATCGCAGCTGTCGATCTTTACCGGAAACACACCTATACGGCTGAAATCGATCCATCTGAGTACAAAATTATTAAAATAGAAAAAAGTACGACAACGTCCTATTCTGCGGCAACGGAAACCGTGGATACGGATTCGATTTATGTTGTAACTGTCGAATATCAGGTGGATGGCGTTACCTATACGGACACGCTGGACATGCTGACGGGGACGGAGCTTGCAAAAAATCTGTTTGAACGTTATCAGACGGATTCGAACCCGGAAGAGGTGCTGGGAAAGCTTTATTATTCGCCGAAAAAGCCATCCCATATCGGCAGATATGGAGATGACAGCATTTTTGTGAAGTGATTTTTTTTACAGGGAAAGGGAGGCACTATGGGCTTTTGGATTTTTATGCTGGTGATGGATCTGCTGATTCCGGTTACGATGTTTTTTATTGGAAAAAGATTTCAGAAAAAGCCTCCGAAGGAGATCAATGCGATGTATGGATACCGGACGGCGATGTCCATGAAAAATAAAGAAACCTGGAAATACGCGCATCGCTGCTGCGGAAAGCTCTGGTATGTCAGCGGGCTTGTAATGATTCCGGTTACGGTAATTGTTTTGGCGTGTGTTTTCGGAAAAGGGAACAACTGCGTAGGGAATGTTGGGGGAATTGTGTGTACACTGCAGTGCGTCGTTATCATTGGAACGATCGTTCTGACAGAGCGGGAACTGAAAAAGAGATTTGACCGGAATGGGGAATGGAAGAGGAGCTGAGATTATTAAGATCATCCACCGGTCCCGGAATGTTTTTTCCGGGGCCGGTGGATGATCAGCAGTCGGAAAAGGACAGACCGCCGCAGAGCGGCGGCTGTAATTCATGACAATAGAATGCTCGCAGAGCGTGCATTCTATTGTTGCTACAAAAAAAGAGCCTGAGTAAAAACCAAAGAACGGCTTTTGCTCAGGCTCTTCTTTGCAGGAACATCCCTGCTTCGCAGGTCTGTCCTTTTCCTCGTCGCCATGACAAAAAAGCCACTCTGAAAACCCAGAGTAGCTTTTCAATGTTTCTGATTCAATTAAGCTCTTTCAACCCTGCCGGACTTCAAGCAGCTTGTGCAAACGTGCATTCTCCGTGCACCACCGTTGACTTTACATTTAACGCTTCTGACGTTGGAATTCCAGATACGGTTGGATCTTCTATGGGAATGGCTTACGTTGTTACCGAAATGAGCGCCTTTGCCACAAATATCGCATTTTGCCATGATTGCACCTCCTCAAACTATATTCGTCGTTTGACTGACAACATCAGTATGATAACAGAATTAAATACATTTGGCAAGTAAAAAATCATCAAATTTTTAAAAAATTAAAATGGTTATTCCCTTTTTGCAGGAAAGCGGTTATAATAGCCTTAGATTTTCATGGAAAAAGGAGGTTATCACATGAAGGGTTCTTCTATGACGACCCATATGGGCAATATTACGATTGATAATGAAGTGATTGGTCAATATGCGGGAACAGTGGCGATGGAGTGTTTCGGCATCGTTGGCATGGGCGCTACAGTGAAGGGCGGTCTTGTCAAGCTGTTGAAGAGCGACAGCATTACCAAGGGCATTGCAGTTACACTGAATAATAATAAACTGACACTGGACTTCCACGTTATCGTGGCATACGGGGTGAGCATTCTTGCGGTATCGGATAATCTGATCAGCAATGTAAAATATAAGGTAGAGGAATTTACCGGAATTGAGATAGAGAAAATCAACATCTTTGTAGAAGGTGTGCGAGTGATTGATTAAGGAGGACTTAACTGTGGCTGTAAATACGATCGACGCTAAGATGCTTGCAAAGATGTTCTTAGCAGGTGCTAAGAATCTGGAGAGTAAGAAAGAGTGGATCAATGAATTAAACGTGTTCCCTGTTCCGGATGGTGATACAGGTACGAACATGACACTGACCATTATGTCTGCGGCAAAAGACGTTGCAGCGATGAATGCAAACAATGACCTGGATATGAAATCCCTGGCAAAGGCGATTTCATCCGGTTCCTTAAGAGGCGCCAGAGGCAACTCAGGCGTCATTTTATCGCAGCTGTTCAGAGGCTTCACTAAAGCGATCCGCGATTATGATACGATCGATATTCCGTTGCTTGCAGAAGCTTGTGAGAAAGCGGTAGAGACTGCATACAAGGCAGTTATGAAGCCGAAGGAAGGCACGATCCTGACCGTTGCCAAGAGCGCTTCTTTAAAGGCTCGTGAGCTGGCAGATGCAGGGGAAACCGACCTGGAAAAATATATCGGTGATATCATTGAGCGCGCAGATTATGTGCTGAGCCAGACTCCGGAGATGTTGCCTGTTTTAAAACAGGCTGGCGTTGTGGATTCCGGCGGACAGGGTCTGATGCAGGTATTAAAGGGCGCTTATGAAGCGTTTTTAGGCAAAGAGATCGACTGGACGGTAACAGAGACCGCAGCTCCTGCAGGGGCTCCGTTTGCAGGCAGCCAGGAAAATGTTTTGGAAGAGAGCGAGATCAAATTCGGCTATTGTACAGAGTTTATCATCATGCTTTCCAAGACCTTTAACATCAAGCAGGAGATGGACTTTAAGGCATATCTGGAATCCATCGGCGATTCGATCGTAGTTGTGGCAGATGACGATGTGGTTAAGGTACACGTGCATACCAATGACCCGGGTCTTGCGATCCAGAAGGCATTGAAGTATGGTGCACTTTCCAATATGAAGATCGATAACATGCGCCTGGAGCACCATGAAAAGGTTGTGAAGATGGCACAGAAGGAGCAGCAGGAGGCTGCAGCTGCAGCACCGGCTGAGAAAAAGGCAGCGGCATTTATCGCGGTTTCTGTAGGCGAAGGGATCAATGCGATCTTAAAAGACCTTGGCGTAGACTATATCATCGAGGGTGGTCAGACGATGAACCCGAGCACCGAGGATGTGCTGAATGCCATTGAAAAAGTAAACGCAGAAACCGTTTACGTTCTCCCTAATAATAAAAATATCATTCTGGCTGCAAACCAGGCAAAATATATGACGGAGGACAAGAAGATCGTTGTCATTCCTACTAAGACAATCGCACAGGGCATTACCGCAGTGATCAACTATGTACCGGATCTGAGTCCGGAAGAAAATGAAGCGGCGATGACAGAAGCGATCGAAACCGTTCGCACCGGTGAAGTAACCTATGCAGTCAGAGATACGGTGATCGACGATCATGAAATCCATCAGGGCGATTACATGGGGATCGGAGATGCAGGAATCCTTGCAGTCGGACAGGCGATCGAAACAGTTACGAAAGACATGATCGATAGCATGATGGATGAGGATATGGAGCTGATCAGCATCTATTATGGTCAGGAGACCAAAGAGGAAGACGCTGCAGCGCTCCGCGACAAGGTGGCGGAGAAATATCCGGCGTGTGATGTAGAGCTGCAGTATGGCGGACAGCCGATTTACTACTATATTGTTTCTGCAGAGTGAGGCATAATGGAAGCCAGTCATTTGATTACAGAGATAAAAGGCGTAGGGGTGAAGACCACTGCGCTTTTTTCGAAACTTCATATTGAAACGATAAAGGATCTGATTTCTTATTTTCCGAGAGGCTATGATCATTATGAGGAGGCGCTTCCGGTTGGAGAGCTGTGCACCGGCAAAGTACAGTCGGTAAGAGCCTGTATTGTCGGTACGCCGTCTATGGTGCGGGCAAAAGGAATGGTCATCACACATGCGCAGGCAGGAGATGCCTCCGGGCGAATGAAGCTGACCTGGTTTCGGATGCCGTATCTGAAAAAAGCGCTTCCGGGCGGCAGCTGGCATGTGTTTCGCGGCATGGTACAGGCAGGCACAGGCGGGATGCTTTTCATGGAACAGCCGCGTGTGTTTTCACAGGGCGATTATGAAACCCTTGCCGGGACATGGCAGCCCAAATATGCGCTGACGAGCGGACTGACCAACCATATGATCTCCAAATGTGTGCGGCAGGCGCTGGAGGAGCTGGAGCTGCCGGATTATCTTCCGGAAGAAATCCGGAGCAGATACCGTCTGATCGGATTCCGGGAAGCAATGGAAAAAATCCATTTTCCAGGAAGTCAGGAGGATGTTGTGATGGCCAGAAGACGTCTGGTCTTCGATGAATTTTTAGCCTTCCTGATTCAGATCAAGCGTCAGAAAAAAGAGAATGCAGGGCTGTTAATCGATCGGCCGCTGCAGCCGACAGAGGATACGGACCGCCTGATTGCAGCGCTTCCGTATCAGCTGACCGGAGCCCAGCAGAGGGTTTGGAAGCAGATCGAAGCAGACCTGACAGGACATATGGCGATGAACCGACTGATTCAGGGGGACGTGGGAAGCGGTAAAACGATCCTTGCTTTTCTGGCACTTTTGGTGTGCAGTGCAAACAGCAGGCAGGGGTGCCTGATGGCACCGACAGAAGTGCTGGCGGTACAGCACTTTGAAGCACTGACAGAGATGACGGAGAAGTACGGACTGTGTACAAAGCCGATCCTGCTGACCGGTTCCATGACGTCGAAACAGAAAAAAGAGGCGTATGCACGGATCAAATCCGGGGATGCGGACGTGATTATCGGGACACATGCGCTGATTCAGGACAAAGTGGAGTATCGCGATCTTGCACTGGTAGTGACAGATGAACAGCACCGGTTTGGCGTAAGGCAGAGAGAATGCCTGGCAAATAAGGGGGAGGGCGTACATGTGCTCGTCATGAGCGCGACACCGATTCCACGGACGCTGGCGATCGTATTATATGGCGATCTGGAAGTGTCTGTGCTGGACGAGATGCCAAAAAACCGTCTGCCGATTAAAAACTGCGTCGTAGATCCGTCCTTCCGCAAAAAAGCCTATGCCTTTCTCGAAGCGCAGGTGGAGGCAGGGCATCAGGTCTATGTAATCTGTCCGATGGTAGAAGCCGGAGAGGATTCCGCAGACGGACTGGAAAATGTCACGGATTATACGGAAAAATTAAAAGCTGCCCTGAATAGCTCGATTCGGGTGGCTGCTTTGCATGGAAAAATGAAGGCAGCACAGAAGCAGGAAATTATGGACGCATTCGGAGCCGGGCAGATTGATATCCTTGTATCGACGACGGTTATCGAGGTTGGGATTAATGTTCCCAATGCAACAGTAATGCTTGTGGAAAATGCAGAGCGCTTCGGACTCGCACAGCTGCATCAGCTGCGGGGACGTGTCGGAAGAGGTCATGCGCAGAGCTTCTGCATTTTTATGACCGGGGATGGAAGCGGTGCAAAAAATAAACGTCTCGATGTATTAAATCACTCCAACGACGGATTTTTTATTGCCAATGAGGATTTAAAGCTGCGGGGGCCGGGGGATCTTTTCGGCATCCGCCAAAGCGGTGACCTGGATTTTGGATTAGGCGATATTTATCAGGATTCCGATGTGCTGATGCTTGCAGGAGAGCTGGCAGATCAGGTGCTTTCCGGGGACGTGGTGCTTCCGGAAAAGGAATTCGGATTATTTGAAAAATCGATCGATTATCGGACGATCTGACCGCGGGGCGTGCAAAGTCGGTGCAGGCTTTGCAGCTGTGCGGTTTCGTATCTGAGAAAAGGGAGAATGAAATGCAGGAAATCAAAAGCCGGGGGCTGACCCGCGACGCGATCAAGATGATCGCGATGCTGACGATGTTTTTCAATCATTTCAGCCATGTTTTTCTGACAGCGGGGACATATCCGGCGGAATTTTTGAAAGGAATCGGCTATTTTACTGCGCCGGTGATGTGTTATTTTCTGGTGGAGGGGTTTTATAAAACCTCGTCCAGACGTGCGTATGCAAAACGGCTGTTTGTATTTGCGCTGGTGTCCCAGGTGCCCTATTTTCTGGCATTTAACAGAGAGGCGGCAGTCTTGAATATGATGTTTTCCCTGTTGTTTAGCTTTCTGATCCTGTGCGTGTTCCATGGAGAAGCGTTCCGGCGGGGAAAAGGGCAGCTGCAGATCGCAGGGCTGTTTTTTTTATCGGTATTTTCAGACTGGTCTGCGCTCGCCCCGGCGTTTACGCTGTTGTTTGACCGGGCGGGGCAGGAACGGAAAAAACTGCAGAAAACCTTTCTGTTCGTGACAGCGGTTGTCGGAATCAATGAAGTAGCGTCTGTGGCGCAGACGGAGGGTGTTTTGGGTTTTCCGGAAGGCGCAGTGCGCGTTTTGTTCTCAATGACAGGTCCGGCGCTGGCGGGACTGTGCATTTTATATGGATACAATGGGGAGCGGGCGAAAAAAGGACGGCAGGTTTTGAAATGGTTCTTCTACGGATTTTATCCGTTGCATCTGCTTTTGTTGTGGCTGGTGGCCCGGGCAATGGGAACGATGTAGCAGCTGTTTGGAAACGTGGCGCAAAAATCGCAGCGGGACTTCCCAAAATCGAACATATGTGTTATACTCTCGAAAGTAATTCGACTTTTACAGTTCGCGGGCGACCCGCCGCAGGCGGAGAATCCTGCGAAGCAGGATTCTATTTTCATGATAGAAATTTGGGCAGTTTGGAATCGGAAAGAAAGGATCAGATAGATGGCACAAAATACAACCTATGACGCTTCCAGCATTACGGTGCTGGAGGGACTGGAGGCAGTGCGGAAACGACCGGGCATGTATATCGGCAGCGTTTCCACGAAGGGCTTGAACCACCTGATTTATGAAATCGTGGATAACGCTGTGGACGAGCATCTGGCTGGCTACTGCAGCAAAATCACCGTAATTCTGGAAAAAGACGGTTCAGCGACCGTTTCGGACAACGGTCGCGGTATCCCGGTCGGGATGCATGAAAAAGGAATCAGTGCGGAGCGTCTGGTTTTCACAACCCTGCATGCAGGCGGTAAGTTTGACAATAACGCCTATAAGACCAGCGGCGGCCTGCACGGCGTCGGCTCCTCCGTCGTCAATGCGCTTTCGAAGCATCTGACAGTGCGTGTAAAGGACGGAAAAAATGTCTATGAGGATACTTATGAGTACGGCAATCCAACGACCAAACTGGTCAATGGACTGCTGCCGGTCGTTGGACGTACAAGAGAGACCGGAACGACGATTTCGTTCCTGCCGGACGATACGATTTTTGATAAAACCAGATTTAAAGAGGACGATATCAAAAGCCGCCTGCACGAGACGGCGTACTTAAACCCTGCGTTGACAATTCACTTCGAGGATTGCAGAGGGACAGAGCCGGAGATTTTGAACTATCACGAGCCGGAGGGTATTGTCGGATTTATTAAGGATATGAACAAGTCCTGCGAGGCGGTGACGGACGTTATCTCATTTCAGGGCGAAAGCGACGGAATCTCTGTCGAGGGTGCGTTTCAGTATATCAACGAGTTCCACGAAAATGTGCTGGGATTCTGCAATAACATCTACAATGCGGAGGGCGGCACGCATCTGACCGGCTTCAAGACGCAGTTTACGACGATCATCAACAGCTACGCGCGGGAGCTCAATATTTTAAAGGAAAAAGACCAGAACTTCACCGGTCCGGACGTGCGAAACGGCATGACGGCGGTCATTTCGATCAAGCATCCCGATCCGCGGTTTGAAGGACAAACAAAGACTAAGCTGGACAATCAGGATGCGGCGAAGGTTGTGGCAAAGGTCGTGGGCGAAGAGCTGACCAGATTTTTTGACAGAAACTTAGAGACGTTAAAAGCTGTCATCGGCTGCGCGGAAAAGGCGGCCAAAATCCGCAAAACAGAAGAGCGCGCCAAGACGAATATGCTGACGAAGCAGAAGTTTTCGTTTGATTCCAACGGAAAGCTGGCAAACTGCGAGTCGAAGGACGCATCGAAATGTGAAATTTTTATCGTAGAGGGAGATTCTGCGGGCGGCTCCGCCAAGATGGCGAGAAACCGGATGTATCAGGCGATTCTGCCGATCCGCGGTAAGATTCTGAATGTAGAAAAGGCGAGCATCGACAAGGTTCTGGCAAACGCTGAGATCAAGACGATGATCAATGCGTTCGGATGCGGTTTTTCGGAAGGCTACGGCAACGATTTCGATATCACGAAGCTGCGTTATGACAAGATCATCATCATGGCGGATGCCGATGTGGACGGCGCGCACATTTCCACGCTGCTTCTGACGCTGTTTTACCGGTTCATGCCGGAGCTGATTTTCGAAGGACACGTTTATATCGCAATGCCGCCGCTGTATAAGGCGATGCCGTCCAGGGGTGCAGAGGAATATCTTTACGATGACAAGGCACTGGAGCGCTACCGCAAACGTCATAAGGGACCGTTCCATCTGCAGCGCTACAAAGGTCTGGGCGAAATGGATGCCCAGCAGCTGTGGGAGACGACGCTGGATCCGGAGACGAGAATGTTGAAGCTTGTGGAGATCGAGGACGCCAGAATGGCGTCTGAAGTGACGGAAATGCTGATGGGAACCGAGGTTCCGCCGCGCCGCGCGTTTATTTACCGCAATGCGACAGATGCAGAACTGGATATCTGACCGGGCAGATAGCTGACATAAGGAAGAAAAATTGAAAAATGAAATTTTTCAATTGCGAGATTTGTGTCTGCGTGCACTTGACACAAACTCAACATGCGCAAAAGGCGTGCGCAGAAATGAGCAGAAAAAATGGAAGATAACAACAGAATTATAAAAACGGAATATTCCGAGCTGATGCAGAAATCTTATATCGATTATGCGATGAGCGTTATCGTGGCGCGTGCCCTGCCGGACGTGCGGGACGGCTTAAAGCCGGTACAGCGCCGCGTGCTTTACGATATGTACGAGCTTGGAATCCACTATGACAGACCGTACCGAAAGAGTGCGCGTATCGTCGGTGATACGATGGGTAAATATCATCCGCACGGCGACAGCTCGATCTACGAAGCACTGGTCGTTATGGCGCAGGAATTTAAAAAGGGACAGCCGTTAATCGATGGACACGGCAATTTCGGCAATATTGAGGGTGACGGTGCGGCTGCGATGCGATATACGGAGGCGCGTCTGGAAAAGCTGACGCAGGACGCCTTTTTGGAAGATCTGGATAAGGATGTCGTGGACTTTATCCCGAACTTCGATGAGACGGAAAAGGAGCCGTCCGTTCTGCCCTGCCGCATCCCGAACCTTTTGGTCAACGGTTCTGAGGGTATTGCAGTCGGCATGGCGACGAGCATTCCGCCGCACAACCTCAGCGAGGTCATCGATGCGGTAAAGGCATATATGCTGGATGAAAACATCACGACCGCAGAGCTGATGCGCTACATGCAGGGACCGGACTTCCCGACCGGCGGTATCGTGACGAACAAAGACGAGCTGCTTTCCATCTATGAAACCGGCGCAGGCAAAATCAAGCTGCGCGGCAAGGTGGAGACGGAAAAAGGCAAAAACGGCAGGACAAACGTTGTCATCACGGAGATTCCCTATACGATGATCGGCGCGAACATCGGTAAGTTCCTGTCGGACGTCGCAGCGCTTGCGGAGAGCAAAAAGACGACGGATATCGTGGATATTTCAAACCAGTCGTCCAAAGAGGGCATCCGGATTGTGATCGAACTCAAAAAAGATGCGGACGTCGATCATTTTATCAGTATGCTGTATAAAAAGACACGTCTGGAAGATACCTTTGGCGTGAACATGCTCGCGATTTCCGACGGACGTCCCGAAACGCTCGGTTTAAAACAGATCATCAAGGCAAATACCGATTTCCAGTTTGAAATCAACCGCCGCAAATATGAGAGACTGCTGGCAAAAGAGCAGGAAAAACGCGAGATTCAGGAAGGCCTGATCAAAGCCTGCAACGTGATCGATTTAATTATCGAGATTTTGCGCGGTTCACGCGACCGGACGATGGCAAAGGCGTGCCTGGTGGACGGCGTGACGGAGGGAATCAAATTTAAAACAAAACAGGCTTCCGTGATGGCGGCGCAGCTTTGCTTTACGGAAAATCAGGCGAATGCGATTCTGGATATGCGTCTGTATAAGCTGATCGGTCTGGAAATTGAGGCCCTGATCAAAGAGCACGAAGAGACAATTGCAAATATTTACCGGTATGAGGATATTTTGGAACGGAAAAGCGCAATGGCGCAGGTTATCATCAATGAGCTGGATGCGCTCAAGAAAGAATATTCGCAGAAGCGCCGCACGGTGATCGATAACTGTGAGGAAGTTGTTTTTGAAGAGAAAAAAATCGAGGAAGCGCCGGCTTACTGCCTGATTGACCGGTTCGGTTATACCAGATGCGTAGACGTTGCGACGTTCGAACGCAATCAGGAAGCGGCGTTTGCGGAAAACCGTTTTGTATTTCTGGTAAAGAATACCGGCAGGATCTGTCTGTTTACCAATACCGGACAGCTTTATACGGTCAAGGTGTCCGATCTGCCCTTTGGCAAGTTCCGCGATAAGGCAATTCCGCTCGACAACGTGAGCAATTTCGATTCGACCAGGGAACAGCTCCTGTTGGCGGTCGGTCAGAGTGACTTGAATCTCTACCGTCTGCTGTTTGTGACAAAACAGGGTATGACAAAGATGGTAGACGGCGGCGAGTTCGACGTGATGAAGCGTACCGTGGCGGCGACAAAGCTGCAGGAGGGCGACGAGGTAGCGAATGTCTGTGTTTATCAGGATCAGAAATACATTATTTTGCAGTCAAAGGACGGATTTTTCCTGCGCTTCGAGGTGGAAGAAATCCCGGAGAAAAAGAAAAACGCGGTTGGCGTGCGTGGGATGAAGCTGTCGGATGGCGATGAGATTGAAGCGGTATTTTATACGAGGCCGGGCGATGAGACGAGTGTGGAATATAAAAGCAGAACGCTTGTTCTGAATCAGCTGAAGCTTGCGCACAGGGATTCCAAAGGAACGAAGGTCAGAGCTTGACGAAACGGATAGAATGCAGTATGCTGAAATCCAGATATTTTTTTGTTACAGTTCACTCGTACCCTTCTGAGTTCAGATTCCGT
>UMCX01021888.1_pt1 | contig 12927 bp, 10 predicted proteins | sample 1964341 | NCBI WGS metagenome assembly UMCX01 (sample SAMEA4835979, study PRJEB28245) | human gut metagenome | biome: gut microbiome; material: fecal sample | place: Denmark | collected 2008
AGGTCTTGTAAAACTGCGATTTCCGGAATATCCTGTGTTTTTACTCTATCTTCTAAAATTGTAAGTATACTTCCATCGTTTCTAGTATAATGGTATTTTCCAGTGTTTTTTCGTGAAAAAAGTTCAATTTTTTCAGGATTATAATCGACAGATTCCGTGCTTTGCGCTACTATAAGTATCCGAAATGAAATTGTTCCCGCCGGTTCAGGCAGATGACAATATTGCCCGCATCGCCGCGGCGGAGCGGGACATTTTTATAGCGTTTCCGCCCCTCTCCCCCGCCCTGCGGGCAGACGGGCGAACAAAAAAGGATGGTGCGATACCATGACGGACCAGGAGTTGCGGCGGCTGAGCCGCGCAGATCTGATCGATATCATCTATACGCTGCAGCAGCAGAAGGAGCAGGCCGAGCAGCAGCTGGCCCAGGCCCAGGCGCAGCTGCAGGACCGGCAGCTGCGCCTCGCAAACGCCGGCTCCATCGCCGAGGCCGCGCTCTCGCTGAACGGCGTGTTTGACGCCGCGCAGGCGGCGGCCGATCAGTATCTGCAGGCCGTCCGGACCTCCGCTGCCGAGACGCAGGCGCAGAAGGAGCAGATCCTTGCGGACGCCGAGCGGCAGGCGAAGGAGATCGTGGATACCGCGGAGCGGCAGGCTGCCGAGCATTGGAAACGATTCCAGCTGCAGGCCGGACAGCTGATCCAGGCACACGCGGAGCTGCAGGAGATGTTCAAAGGGATGGCGAACCGATGAAGAAACACACAACGGCCGCGGATCTGCCGACCACGGAGCAGATCGCGCGCGAGCGCAGCCGCCTGCGCTACAAGCGGCGGTATGGCCGGACGCTGCGGAGCACGGCGGCGATCCTGCTCGTGGTTGCGGCGCTGGCTGTGCTGGTCGCCACGCTCTGGATGCCGGTGCTGCGGATCTACGGCAGCTCGATGGCGCCAACGCTGTCCGACGGACAGCTGGTCGTGGCGATCAAAACGGAGACGTTCGCGCCGGGCGATATCACGGCATTTTATTACGGCAACAAGCTTCTGATCAAGCGGTATATCGCAGGCCCCGCGGACTGGGTCGACATCGACGCGGATGGAATCGTTTCCATCAACGGAAACGTCCTCGACGAGCCCTATCTGACGGCGCATGCGTATGGCGAGACGACGATCACGCTGCCCTATCAGGTGCCGGACGAGCGGTATTTCCTGATGGGTGACAACCGGGACGTCTCGATCGACTCGCGCAGCACGGCTGTGGGCTGCGTGGCGGCGGATCAGGTCGTGGGAAAGGTCGTTTTCCGGATCTGGCCGCTGTCAGACTTCGGCCCGGTACGGTGATGGGAGGTAACACAGATGCAGGATGACCTGCAGGAACAGACGCGTAGCCGCGCGGCTGCGCAGACAAGGCGGCGCAAACGGCGCATATGGGTCGCGGGGCTCTGCTGCGCTGTCGCCGCCGCGACCGCTTATGCCCTGACACGCCCCGCCCTGACCATGACGCAGCAGACCTTCTGCGGGCAGGAGGCGCACACGCACGACGAGAGCTGCTATGAGACGATCCTCATCTGCGGCCAAGACGAGCAGCTGCCTGTGGAGCAGCCGACGCCGCACGTCCACACTGAGGACTGCTACGCGGCCCGTCTTGTCCTTGTCTGCGGGCAGGAGGAGAGCGAGGAACACACGCACACGGAGGACTGCTACCAGACGCAGTATGAGCTGATCTGCCCGCTCGAGGAGGGCGAGGCGGAGGACGAGCCGGAGATTCCGGCCCACGTCCACACCGACGCGTGCTATGAGACGCGGCTGATCTGCGAAAAGCCGGAGCATACGCACAGTCTCAGCTGCTACGCCGACGCGCAGGCCGATCTGGAGTCCGCGTCCGTCTGGGAGCAGACGATCCCGCAGACGCTCAGCGGGCAATGGCGCGCGGACGTCGTAGCGGTGGCAGAAAGCCAGCTCGGCTATGCCGCCAGCACGCGCAATTATATCGTAGATGAAGCTGGCGGGATGCACGGCTATACGCGCTACGGCGCGTGGTACGGCAGCCCGTACGGCGAGTGGTGCGCGATGTTCGCCTCGTTCTGCCTGCATTACGCGGGCGTGCCGGAGGACAGCATCCCGGCGCAGGCGGGCTGCATCCGCTGGGTAGAGCAGCTGCAGGCGCTCGGGCGCTATGCCGCCGCGGGCACCGCTGCGCCGCTGCCCGGCGATCTGGTCTTCTTTGACACGGGCAGCGACGGCTATGCCGACCATGTCGCCCTTGTGGCGGAGGTCTCGGCGGACGGCGCGTCGCTCACCACGATTGAAGGAAACGTTGGCGGCTGCGTGGTCCGCAAGCAGCACGCGCTGGACGAGGCCGGCGCGCTGATCTGCGCGCTGGAAGAACATACGCACGTAGAATCCTGCTATCAGACGGCGGCGGAAAAAACGCCGCTCTGCGGGCACGAGGCGCATACGCACACCGCGGATTGCTACGATGAGACCGGCACGCTGATCTGCGCGCTGGAAGAACATACGCACACCGACGCCTGTTACGAACCGGCGGCGGAGAAGGCGCCGCTCTGCGGGCACGAAGCGCATACGCACACCGCGGATTGCTATGACGAGACCGGCACGCTGATCTGCGCGCTGGAAGAACATACGCACGTAGAATCCTGCTATCAGACGGCGGCGGAAAAAACGCCGCTCTGCGGTCTGGAAGAACACACGCATACGGAAGACTGCTGCAGCGCGGACGGCACGCTCGTCTGCGAGCTGTCGGAGCATACGCACACGGACGCCTGTTATGAGGCGGCGAGCACGCAGCGCTTTTCCTACGCGGACGCGCAGCTGCAGCTGACGCTGACGGTCGAGAGCGCGCAGCCGCTGCCGGAGGACACGGAGCTTGACGTGCAGACGGCGGACGCAGCCGTCTTCTCGGGGCTTTCCGACGGCGAAGCGTCGGACGGCGCGGAGCAGTGGATCGTCCGGCAGCTCGCGCTGGTGCAAAGCGGCGAGGCGCTCGACACGGCGGCTTACCGCATGACGGCCGAGATCGCGGTCACGGACGCGGTGCTGCAGCCGCTGCTGGGCCAGCTGGATGCGCTGGATGAGGCTGCGCCGGAGGCGGAGACGGGCGTGACGCTGGCCGTGATGCAGGCCGGAGACGAGGGCCTGCAGGAGCTGGACAGCGCGACGATCTCGGCCGAGGAAGCCGCGCCGGTCTTCACCGTCAGCGTCCAGAGCGGGACGATCGCGGTGCTGGTTTCCTCTGCAAATCCGCAGTTTACGGTACAGTATTATGCGGAGATCCCGCGTTTTGACAAAAGCGGCGACTGTCCCCTGACTGTTTTTGATACCAGCGGCGGCGTCCTTCCCGGGAACAACACGACCAATAAGAAAAAGAGCATTTATCTGGCAAAATCAGACAAGCAAACGCCCAGCGGCGTGAACGCCGGTGACAGCTCGTACTATTACACGGTCGCAACGACCAACACGCTGACACAGGTGTACAGCGACAATACCTTTGCGTATATCAGCTCGCCGGGTCTGAAATACATCGACAAGCTGACCGACAACAAGCATTATACGTGCAAGGAACTCTGGGTCCTGAACGAAGGCGGCGACCCCAACAGCACCGACCACAACAACTGGACTGTCTATCAAAACCTTGACGCCGTCCAGTTTACCAACCGTGCGGAAATCGCTGCCGAAAACCCCGGCACCTATATTTATATCCGCCCCGGCGGGCAGACGACGCTCCGGCTGGTCTATAGCGCCATGAACGATTTCTTCACTTCGTCCGCCGCGTTCTATGATTATGATATCACGGACGGAAACAAGGAAGGAGACTACTGGCTCACTGGTACCAGCGGCATCAACAGTAAATCGAACTATCCCACAAACAACGCAAAAACAAAATGGACAGACTACCGGGATACTCTGGCCTTCGGCAACGCCAACTGCGGCACCGGTATGGCAAATTACCAATTTGCCGGGCGCTATCTGAACAAATTCAGCGGCGTTAGAGATGACTTTGGATGTACGTTTAAACTTGCAAACAGTCTGGACGAAAACGGCCATATCGTATATGACGATTGGCTGATCGCACCAAAGCTCTTCAATGATGGCAACGCGAACGGAAAGAAGACCTATTCCGGCAGCAGCCTGACATTCAACCGTGTCGGCGATACATACACGCTTACTTCCGCCACCGCCGCAGGGGTCGGGTCCATCGGAACGCTGGAAAAGTTCTTCAATCCGTCGCCAAAAGCAGGAACGATCTACGACGAAAATTACACAAACTCAGAAGGCCAGAAAAACATCATCTTCACCAACAATTTCTGGCCGCTGGATGGTGCGCAGGACAAAAAAGACCCAATTTTCGGTGAAACCGGTAAAGCGGTTCCTTATCGCGGCTATGTCAGCGGTGGAAACGGAAACTGGACAGCCGAACCCGGCACTTTCCCTGGCAGTGACGACGGCCGAGCCCACAACTCCTTCTTCGGCATGCAGTATGCGGTGACGTTTACGCTGACGCCGGATTATGTCGGGCCGCTGGACTATACGTTCTTCGGCGACGACGACATGTGGGTCTTTCTGGACGACACGCTCGTCTGCGACATCGGCGGCGTCCACTCGTCCGTCGGTGAATACGTGAACCTGTGGGATTATATCCGCACAGACCGCACGGAAGACGAGCAGCACACGCTCACCTTCTTCTACACCGAGCGCGGCGCGTCCGGCTCGACGTGCTACATGAACTTTACGCTGCCCTCGGTCTCCGGCGTCAACATCGAGCAGAAGACCGGCGATCTTGAGATCAGCAAGCAGGTCATCGGCGAGGACGACCCGGACAAGGACAAGGAATTCACCTTCGACATCAAGTTCACCGATGCAAACGGCAGCCGGATCTGGGACGATTACGCCTATACCCGCACGAAAAACGATGGCAGCACGGAGGCAGACCTCGTCCTCCACAACGGCAGTCAGTTCAGTCTGAAGGCGGGCGAGACCATCCGGATCAAATACCTGCCCATCGGCCTGCGCTATGAGATCACGGAGCTTGACCCGGACGGCTACACCGTGACGAACACCGTTGACGGCGTTCTGAGCGGCGGCGGGAGCGCGCAGGGCACGATCATCAAGGACATCCCCGGCACGGTGGTCTTCACCAACACGATGAAAAAGGTCAGTCTGACGCTGCAGAAGCTCGATCAGGACGGGAAACCGCTCAAGGGCGCTGTCTTCAAGCTGAAGAACGCTGCCGGTGGCTCCGTCTACGCCATGAAGGACACGGACAGCAGCGGCACTATTTACACTGTCCCGTCGAGCGGGGCGAATCAGATCCAGTCCGGGGCGCTGTATTACATCGCGCTGGCGGAGGATCCGAGCTTCGTCATCGGGCAAGACGCATCGGCGGAAAAGCATGACGCAACACTGCAGAAAAAAGCCGACAACGGTCTGCAGAAATTCCGTGTTTACCGGCAGGCAGACGGTTCGTACAGCTTCTATTGCGAGCAAAGTCAGTTCTGGATCGATCTGGATGGCCGCGGGCTGACAAACGGCACACTGGTCCACTTCTGGTCAAATGCCGATCATCCGACAACGGAAGACGCGCAGAAATGGTACCTGATCGCCAACGGCGATGGCACATTCAAGATCAAACCCCGGTCCGCCGTCCTGAACCAGAGTACCGCCGTTCTGGACCTGAACACCGGCGTAGCTTCTGTCGGTCAGCGAATTCAAGTTTATAAGGACAACGGCACTGCGGCGCAGAAGTGGCTGCTGGTGCCGGTGGAGGAGGCGGCGGCGCCAGAGACGACGAAGGAGCTGGCGGTCGACGACGACGGCGTTCTGCAGCTGGCGGGGCTGCTGCCCGGGTCGTACACGCTGACGGAGACGCAGGCGCCGGGCGGCTATCAGAAGCTTTCGCAGCCCATCTCCTTCCGCGTCGGCGCGGACGGGACCATCACGCTGGCGGACGGCACGATCACCGACGCCATCGTGGCAAACGACGGCATTCTGCAGGTCCGGAACCGGCATGAGGATCTGACGCTGACGCTCAAAAAGGAGCTCGTCAACAGCCAGAGCACGCAGGCGTTCCGCTTTACCGTCTCGTATGAGATCAACGGCCAGACGGTCACCGAGACGCTCGGGCTTGCGGGCGGCGAATCCGGCACGCTGACGATCCCCTACGGCGCGAAGGTCACGATCACCGAGACGGAGCATGACGGCTTCGCCGTGACGTTCAAGAACTCAGAGACCGTGCTGGCGCAGAGCGATACCTGCACCATCGATCGCATGACGGCCGACGCCGCGATCACGGCGGTCAACGCCGCCGGATACGCGCTGTCGGGCACAGGCGGCGGCGCACTATGGCTTCAGCTCGCGGGCGCAGCGCTGGCAGCGCTGGCGGTTCTCGCTTATAACTGGATAAACGTAAAAAAGCAAAAAGCGAAAGGAAGAACAAGACCATGAAAACAGTAACACGCGCGCTCGCCCTCGTGCTGGCGCTGACCCTGCTGCTGGCGATGAGCGCGACGGTATTCGCGGCAGACGACACATACACGATCACGATTTCCGGCGATAATGTCGTAGCAGGCCATATTTATGAAGCATACCAGATCTTCAAGGGCGATCTGGCTGAAAAGGACAGCAAGACCATTCTCTCCAACATCGAATGGGGCAGCAGCGTAAACGGCGATGCTCTGCTGACAGCGCTGAAAGCTGACGCGACGCTTGGCAATGATTTTAAAGACTGCACGACCGCCGCACAGGTTGCTGATGTGCTCGCAACGTATGGAAGCGATGCTGGAAAAACGCAGCAGTTTGCCAAGCTGGCTGGTGCAAACCTCAACGCTACTGTTGCTGGAACTTCTACTTGGAATGAGTCTGGCAAGAATTACAGCATCTCTTCTCTGGCCCCCGGCTACTACCTCGTCAAGGACAAGGATGATTCCGCGCCGAGTTCTGACGCCTATACCCGCTACATCCTTCAGGTCGTCCATAATGTCACCGTGAACGCTAAGACCGACGTCCCTACTGTTGACAAGAACATCAAAGAGGGTGACACCAGCGTCAAGGCAAACAACGCTTCCATCGGCTGATGAAGGAGCTGGGCTTGGTTTGCCGTGTCAGGATGAAGAAATACCGCTCCTACAAGGGAGAAGTGGGCAAAAATGCACCGAATCTGCTGAATCGGGATTTCCATGCGGACAAGCCGAATCAAAAATGGGTCACGGATGTGACGGAGTTCAGCCTGTTTGGCGAGAAACTGTATCTGTCCCCAATTCTCGATTTGCACAGCAGCGATCTGGTGAGCTACACGATCTCAGAACGTCCGGCGCTGAACATGGTAACCACCATGCTGGACGAGGCGTTTGAGAAAATTCCAGACGGAACAAACCTCATTCTCCATTCCGACCAAGGCTGGCAGTACCAGCACAAACAGTATCAGCGGATGCTCCGGGAGAAAGGCATCCGGCAGAGCATGAGCCGAAAGGGAAATTGTCTGGACAACGCAGTGATAGAAAATTTCTTTGGGCTGCTCAAAAGCGAGCTGCTATATCTGCAAGAATTTCAGTCCATGGAACACTTCAAGCTGGAACTCATTGAATATCTGGATTACTACAACAACCGCAGGATCAAGGCAAAGCTGAAGGGCTTGCCGCCTGCAATTCACAGACGACAAGCCCTTTCAGCTGCTTGAACAATTTTCTCTATAAATATTTGTCTAACTTTTCGGGGTCACTTCAAACTCTGCCGGGGGTTTTTCACGATTTTCAGGTCTCAGCACACCACGTTGATGCAGGCACCCGCAAGGTACGCGCGGACATTCTCGATCGCCGTCTGCTGCAGCCGCCGGCGGCATTCGAGCGCCGCCCAGCTGATGTGCGGGGTGATGACGCAGTTTTTGGCTGAGAGCAGCGGGTTGTCCATGGCGATGGGCTCGGTCTCGATGGCGTCGAGCCCGGCGCCCGCGATCTTGCCGCTGTTCAGCGCGTCGGCCAGATCCTGATCGACGACCAGCCCGCCGCGGCTGTTGTTGATGAGGAGCACACCGTCCTTCATCTTTTCGATCGACGCACGGCAGATCATATGCCGGTTTTCCGCGAACAGCGGGCAATGCAGGAAGATCACGTCGGACTGTGCGTAGAGCGTATCGAGGTCGGTATAGCGGCAGCTCTCATTTTCCCAGGCCGGATCCTGGTACATGTCGTGCGCCAGGATCTTCATGCCGAACGCGCGCAGGATGCGGGCGGTGATCTTCCCGATGCGGCCGAGACCGATGATCCCGGCAGTCTTGCCCTCGAGTTCCATAACGGAGTAGTCCCAGAAGCACCAGTCACCCGGCCCGCCGCTGCGGCCCTTGCGGACCTCGGCGTCGTGGTGGGCCACGCGGTTCGTCAGCTCCAGCAGCAGGGCGATGGCATTCTGGCTGATGGCCTCGCTGCCGTAGCTCGGCACGTTGCAGACCGTAATGCCAAGCTCGCGGCAGCAGTCTACATCCACGGTATTGTAGCCCGTGGCGATGACGCTGATGAGCTTCAAATTTTTGCACTGCCGAAGCGTCTCGGCAGTCAGCACAGTCTTGTTGAGCAGGACGATCTCAGCGTCCCCGATGCGCGCGGCAGCTTCCTCCGGCTCGGTATGGGCATAGAACACAGTCTCGCCCAGCGCCTGCAGAGGCGACCAGTCCAGCTCGCCGGGATTCTCCCGCGGCTTATCCAGTAAGACGATCTTATGCATGTCCGTCCCCCTCATCCGATCTGCGCCAGGCGCGTGAACGTCTCATCGATGCCCATCTGCAGAAACTGCACGTCTGCGCCGGTCCAGTAGACGTTTGCGCCCATCTTGTGGAAGCGCTCGGCGTCGTCCGGTGTGTTGCAGAAGATGCCGCAGGATTTGTGGTAACTGCGGGCAATGTCAAAGACCTGCTGGATGGAGGCGGTCATGACGTCGGAATAGATATCCAACGGCGTGCCGACCATGACGGACATATCATACGGGCCGATCATGACGGCGGAGATATGGTCGGCATAGGCGTCGAGCATGGCGGGCAGGTTGGCGATGCCGCGCGGCGATTCGATCTGCGGCATGAGGATGCGGGTGCTGTTGAAATGCGCGATGCTCTCGCCGGGGTAGAACTGCAGGTTGCCGCCGTTGCCCTTCCGGCCGACGGGATGGAAGCAGAGGCCGTCGATGACGGCTTTCAGCTGCTCCACGGTCTCGGTGCGCGGCACCATGATGCCGTCCGCGCCCATGTCGAGCGGTTTTGCCGCCAGATGATAGAACGCATCCTGGATCCGTACGATGGACGGCAGGCCCATCATCCGGCACATATGCAGCATCGGCACCAGATTCTGCGCGTCATAGCGGCCGTGTTCAGCGTCAAACAGCATAAAATCCATATAGGGATGATCCATTTTCGACAGCAGGATCGGGTCGAGCACCAGTCCGCAGGTCGTGCCGCAGACCGGCTGCCGGGCCGCCAGCTTTTCTTTCAACTGTTCCAGACGAGTCATATATGCTCCTCCCCTCTCAGATCTTCAGAATTTCCAGCGTTTCGCCGCTGGCGTAGGCTTTTTCCATGATGCGCTGGACGTGGACCGCGTCGGATGCGGGGACGACGAGCGGCTTGCCGTTCAGGATGGAGTCCGAGAAGCTCTCAATCTCGCGGGTGTACATGTTGCCGAAATCGCCCGGGATCTCGATGCCCGCGTCGTCCGCGTGGGTCTGCTCGGCCGAGTAGGCCACGTTTTTGTCAATGAACACGGCGTTCAGCTTGCCGCCGTCGATCTGGCCGATCATCGTGTCGCCCAGCAGACGGCCCTTCGTCCCGAAGAACTCCACGCGCCACTTCGACGCCTCATCCGGAATATTGAAGTTCGACTGCACGACGCACTGCGCGCCGTTTTCCATCCGCATGAGGATGGTGGACGTGTCCTCCACGTCATACTGCGGCTCCGGGAAGGCGATCTTCTCGTTCATGGACGCGACCTCGGTCACACGCATGCCGGTGATGTACTCCATCAGATCGATCGTGTGCACCGACAGGTCCATCATCGCGCCGCCGCCCGCCTTGGCCTTGCACTGCCGCCAGTTGCCGGGCTCGTAGGGAAGCCAGAGCGTGAACTGCGAGTAGCCGGAGACCACCGTACCGATCTTTCCCTCGGCGATGGCCTTTTTCATGCTCATGACATGCGAGCCAAAGCGCATCATGAAGCCGGCCGCGATCTTCACGCCCTTGCTTTCACAATACTCGATGACCTCCTGACCCTCGTCGGACGTCATGGCCAGCGGCTTTTCGATCAGGATGTCCTTGCCGTAGTCGGCGGCCAGCTTCGCCTGCTTCGCGTGCAGGACGATGGGCGTGGCGATATAAACCGCGTCGACCTCCGGGTCGGCCAGCAGGTCCTCTTCCTTCGTGTAGCCGCGCTTGGCGCCGTATTTCTGGCGGATCTTCTCGACCTGCTCAGCGTTGATGTCCATGACGGCGATCAGCTCCGCGTTCTTCGCCAGCATCATCCCCGGGATCGTTCTGCGGTCCGCAATGCCGCCCGCGCCGATGACGCCCCAACGTAATTTTTTCATATCCTTACTCTCCTGTTCGAAATGATTCTGCTTCTTCGGCCAGCATTCGGTCGAGCTTCTGCTCGCAGTCTGCCAGATACAGCGGCCATGCGGATGGGTCGACGAAGGCGTCCGCCTCCCCTGCCCGGATCCGCTCGGATTTGCCGATGGTATCGCACTGGTCCTGATGGTTGCCGATGAAAATATCCACATATTCGCCCTGCAGACGGTGCAGCCCGGCGCGGAACTCCTCCCGCAGCCGCAGCGGCAGACCGTAGGCAAGCAGATAGCTGCGCGCCATGCTGTTCATGCCGACACCGCCGTGTGTCCCGACACGCAGCGTGCGGCCGTTTTCGTCCGTGACGTCAAAGAAATAGGACATGGTGCCCTCCGTATGCCCGGGGGTGTGCAGGCAGGTGATGCGGGTGCTGCCGAGCGCGATCACATCTCCGTCCTGCAGCAGCCGGTCCGGCTCGAAAAAGCCGTCAAACGTCATGCCGAGCTCTTTGGCGAAGGTCAGCGGGCGCCTGCCGCGCACGGTATCGGCGTCGGCCGCACCAATGGCCGTCTTCGCGCCGGTCAGCTCGACCAGCGCGCGTGTGCCGCCGATGTGGTCGATATGCCCGTGCGAGTGCAAAATCAGCGCCAGATCCTCCAGCCGGAAGCCCAGACGGCGGATCGAATCCAGGACCAGATACAAGGTCTCCGGGTAGCCGCTGTCCAGCAGGATGAGCCCCGCGCCCGTATCGATCAGGTGCGCCGAGGCGGGCTCTGTGCCTACAAAATAGAGGTTTCCAAAGACGCGGAAGGGCTCCATACGGCTCTCCCAGACACGATGCAGCATAAAAAACAAGCGCCGTCCTTTCTTTCGGGTGTATCTGACTATAGCATAGGCTCCCGAAGAATGCAATCGGTTGCACCAAATTTCTGAAAATTTGGTGCAACCGACAAAAAGAAGCAGCTTATTTTTGATATAATGGCAAATTGCTTTTCAGCACGATCTGCGGCCGCGCAGTGACGAAGGTGGGGACGGGACGGTTCTCCGCGAGATTGTAATACAGCTTTTCAAACGCGGCGTAGCCCTGCGCAAACGGGTCCTGAAAGATCGTGGCGTTGACGACGCCGCGGCGCAGATACTCGTTCAGCTCGTCAAAAATATCGGAGGCAATGATGGTGACCTGATCGCTCAGGCCGTGTTCATCGACATATCTGCAGATCGGGATGGAGTTAGAGGAGGAAATATAGATCGCATCGATGCGTTCATGCGTCTCAAACGCCTCCTGCACCAGCCGTTCGGCGATCTGCGGCGTGTCGAGCGTGTCATAGTGCTGCAGCAGCTGCAGCCCCAGCGTCATCGCGCAGCGGGAAAACGAGAAGATCAGCCCCTGGTGGATGAGCGACTGCATGCTGCCGGAGAATGCAATGATATTCCGCCGGTCCGGCGGCAGGAAGATATCGAACAGCTGGGCGACCATGCGCCCGGTGTACTCGGTGTTCGTCGTCGATGTGAACAGGCGGGAGCTGGCCGGCAGGTCATTGTGCAGCGTGACGACCTTGATCCCCGCCTCCGCCAGCTCGTTGACCTTGGCGACAATGCCCTCATGGTAGATGCCGTGCAGGATCACGCCGTCATAGCCCGCAGACCGGAACTCCTCCAGGACTGCGCAGGCGTTGTCGGCGCTGAAATCGTCGCGGCTGAGCGTCCGGATGTCGCAGGTGACTTTGTAGTTCTGGAAATCGGCGTAAGCGGCCTTGATCCCGTCCAGCATTTTGAGATAATAGGCCTCGATCCGGCCGCGCATCAGCACGCCGATGCGGATCGGCTGCTGCGACAGGCGGGACGCCATCTTATTCTGCACATAACCATACTGCTCCGCAGCCTCCAGAATGATCTTCCGCTTCTCTGCGCTGAGCTTGGAATTGGGGTTGAAGGCGCGGCTGACGGCGGAGACGGACATATTCAGCTTCTCCGCCAGGGTATAGATGGTAACTTTCTGCTCCATAGCACGTTCTGCCTCTCGCGGTGCTGCAATCTGTTGCAGCACCAGTTGATACCTTAATTTTTACATCTCTGTTATTAAACCATAGAACCTGCCGATTGTCAATCCGGCTGTTTTCGCTTATTCACAGTTATTTACCGCATTTTTTGTGGATAACGCCAAAAATCCACGTTCCACCCGGAAACGGGTTGACGGATTGACGAAGGTATGCTATATTGCAGGTAATGCAACCGATTGCACTCCGGTGGAGACATTTTGCCTCCTCCCTTTGTCGGTTTCAAACAAAACGAAAAGGAGAACTGAAATGAAAAAGATGATCGCGCTGCTGCTGGCGGCTATGCTGCTCCTCAGCCTTGCTGCCTGCGCATCCACAGCAG
>UMCX01068922.1_pt1 | contig 12705 bp, 10 predicted proteins | sample 1964341 | NCBI WGS metagenome assembly UMCX01 (sample SAMEA4835979, study PRJEB28245) | human gut metagenome | biome: gut microbiome; material: fecal sample | place: Denmark | collected 2008
TCGCCGCATTCCGATCAAACTTCGCAAAAGCAACCGGATATTGGCTGATTTTCGGCATTGCAGGCGCCATCAGCGTGTACTCATGGATCGTGCTGCAGATCACGCCGCTGCTGATTCCAAAATTCGCGTTGAGCATTGTATGGGTGATCGGATTCGAATGGATCTGGGCTTTGCAGTCACGCTTCGAGAACTCGTTCTGGCGCACACTCGGCAACGCCTTCGTCTTCGGCGTCAGCAATATCGGGCACACGCTCGGCATGGCCGCCATCGACGCGGTCTATATCGCACTGCTGGTCGGCAGCTGGTTTTACATGCCGCAAGGCCTGTTCCTGCTTCTCGTTTTGGGCTACGGCACCATGATTATGATTCACGTGCCGATTTTCGAGCACGTGTTCCGCAAATATATGAAGTAGTTTTCTGATTCGGATATGAAAGAGTCCGAGCGAGATTTCTCTCGTTCGGACTCTTTTTTGCGAGGCAGCGGCGTTTTTCCGTGGCTGATCGAAGGATCATCCTTGACGGCTCCGCAATTAAGGATCGGTCTTCGGCCGGGCTCAATGCTACCTGAGCGAGGCCTGTCGGCCTCGCTCAGGCTGGTGCATGGGACAGCGCACTGCACTGTCCCACAAAGGATGATCTTCGATCATCCCTTGACTGCACCAGCCATTACACCCTTGACGATGTGCTTCTGGCAGATGAGGTAGAAGACGATGATCGGGATGATGGCCATCACCAGGCAGGCCATCATGGCACCCATATCAACGGAACCGTAACCGCCCTTGAGGTACTGGATGGCCACGGAAATGGTCTTGTACTTGCCCAAGTCGAGCGTCAGGTACGGCAGCAGGTAGTCGTTCCAAATCCACATTGCCTGCAGAATCGCAACAGACACGATCGACGGCTTCATGATCGGCACCACGATCTGGAAGAAAATGCGGGGCACGGAAGCGCCGTCAATCATTGCGGACTCTTCCAACGACTGCGGAATGCCCTTGACCACACCGGTGAAGATGAACACGGCCAGGCCTGCGCCGAATCCCAAGTACACAATGCACAAGCCCCACGGAGTGTTGAGCTTCAGCATATCGGCGAGCTTCGAAAGCGTGAACATCACCATCTGGAACGGCACGATCATGTTGAACAGGAACAGCGTGTACAGCAGCTTCGCAGCCCAGTTGTTCACACGCACGATCCACCATGCGCACATCGAGGTGCACACCAGGATCAGAATCACCGAGCCGACCGTGATCAGCAGGGTCCAGCCGAAGCTGGCGAAGAAATTCGTGGTTTCAATGCCACGGGTATAGTTTTCCAATCCAACGAACGCCTTGCCGGTCGGAATGGAGAACGCGTTACGCGAAATGTACGCCTTCTGCTTGAAGGAGTTGATGATCACCAGCACGATCGGGAAAATCCATGCCAGCGAGACCAAGGAAAACAGTACGGTCCACAATCCGCCGTGCTTGACCTTTTCTCCGGAAATCATGCTTCCACCTCCTTGGAAGTCGTCAGCTTATTCTGAATCAGCGCAACAATCGCGACAAGCACGAAGAACAGCACTGCCTTGGCCTGTCCAACGCCTTCCCAGCCGACGCGGCCATAGAAGGTGCGGGTGATGTTCATCGCCAGGCCTTCAGACATGTTCGACGGAGCGCCGTTCGTTAATGCGAGGTTCTGGTCATAGAGCTTGAAGCCGTTGGTAACGCACAGGAACGAGCACACGGTGATCGACGGCATCATCAGCGGAATGATGATCTTGAACATGGTCTGCGTGCCATTTGCGCCATCCACGGAAGCCGCTTCGAGCACGTCGGTCGGCAGCGACTGCATGCCGGCGATGTAGATGATCATCATGTAGCCGATCTGCTGCCAGCACACCAGCACGACCAGACCCCAGAAGCCGTACGTTGCGCTATAGGTCAGCGAGCGCGCCCAGTGCGCGAGAATGCCGTTGAGCAGCAGCATCCAGATGTAGCCCAGAATGATGCCACCAATCAGGTTCGGCATGAAGAACACCGAACGGAAAATGTTCGATCCCTTGATCGCCTTGGTGAGCATGTAGGCGATGGAGAACGCGACCACGTTGATCACAATCGTGGTAACGATAGTCAGCAACGTAGAGAAGCCCAGCGCATGTAGGAATTCCTTATCCTGCAGTGCGCGGGTGTAGTTCTTAAGCCCTACGAACTCGGCGTCGGTAACCGTAGTGAACTTGCAAAAGCTCAGGTAGACGCCCATGATGAATGGAACGACGAATCCAATAATGAATGCGGCGAACGTTGGCAGCGCAAACAGCGCCCACCATTTGCGTATCGCCTTGCCAGCCATGCTGATCATAGCCTGCCTGCTTTCTTTCCTTCTCCATTCCGATCACCGCGGCACCGCGGTGCGGAATTCCTGCAATTGTTGGCCGAATCAGCGGATCACTGCTCTGTTCTCCACCTTTCCGGTATTTACACTCGTCATAATAAACGGCATGACACGAAATGTCAAACGTTGTCATTTTTGCATGTCTTGAAACGCAAATTTACCAACGTTGTCATGTTTTTGATTATCAAAACTCGTTGCAATATCAAGCATTTTAAGCCTCTTCTGCTATAATGAAAACGTTTGTAATGCATGTATTGCAAAGATGTCGCAATACAGTATGTTAGAACGTAAGCAGTCACAAGGAAAAACATGAAAAGCAGTATTCAAGATGTAGCGCAGCTTGCGCACGTATCCATTTCAACGGTTTCGCGTTCCTTCACACGCCCGGATCTCGTGTCGAAAGCCACCCGAGACAAGGTGATGAAAGCCGCGGACGAGCTGAACTTCTCCATTTCACGTTCCGCAGCCGCGCTGAAAACCGGTCGCGCGCTACGCATCGCGGTCCTGGTTTCCGGACGGCTCAACCTGTGGTTCAGCTCATCCATCATCGAAGGCCTCAACCAGATCTTCCACGACGAGGGATACGACATTTCCATCTACCAGATGTCGAGCATCGAGGAACGTCGTGAATTCTTCGACATGCTGCCGGTGCGCCGCAACGTCGACGCAGTAATCGTCATCTCCTTCGATATCGACGCCAACGAGATCGAGCAGCTCAAGTCCGTCAGCGTGCCGATCATCGGCATCAACTCGAGTTTGCCGGAAGAGCGCGGCTTCAACGCCGCCGTGCGCATCGACGACAAGCAGGGATCCGAGCTTGCCGCACGCCATCTTATGACGCTCGGCCACCGTGACATCGCCTACATTCGCACCGACCGCGAAGTGACGCTCCACTTCAGCGTGCAGGGACGTTTCGAATCGTTCATGGCGTGCTGCCAAGCCAACGGCGTCACGCCGCGCGTGCTCGTCACCAACGAAAGCAAGAACAACATCAGCAAAGTCGTGACGCAGCTGCTCAGCCTCGACCATACGCCGACCGCGATCGCCTGCCAGGAAGACGGCATCGCGGTGCCGCTGCTGTTCCAGCTGGAACGCAACGGATTCACCGTGCCGAACGATATTTCCATCATCGGCTACGACGACAGCATTTACGCGCGCGACCTCGGTCTGACCACCGTGCGCCAGACGCCTGTCGAAATGGCGCAGGAGGCGGCCCGCATGACGCTCGATCTCATTGAGGAGCGCCCGCTTGACGAACCGTTCAAAACGTTCCCGGCGCAGCTGATCGTGCGTTCCACTACGGCTCGTCTGCATCGCTAAACGATCCGAACGAGCACCGTTCGCATAGCGTCTGTTTTTTGCTGCCATGTTGCACTTCACCACTTCGTGACAGCGCTTACATTTCTGTGGTACAAATCCATGAATCTACAGCGTGTTTTCGTCTAAAATCAAGGCTTTTAGTATCATGGAAGCGTTAATCATTTTCATCAAAGGAGACACATGGCCAAACCGACCATCGCCAACGTAGCCGAATTGGCAGGAGTGTCGCAAGCCACCGTTTCCCGAGCACTTCGTGGCGCGACCAACGTCACAGAAGAGACCCGCATCAAAGTTCAGCGGGCAGCGGATCAACTCAACTTCACACTCTCAAAAAGCGCTTCCGCCCTAGCATCCGGAAAAACCATGCGCGTCATCCTCCTGGTCTCGGGCAAACTCAACGAGTGGTTCAATTCCGGAGTGCTCCAAGGGGTCTACGAGGAGCTCGCGCCGGTCGGCTATGACGTCACACCGGCCTTCATCACCGACCGCAGCGAACTGGACCGGTTCTTCTCCCAGCTGCCAAAAAGCCGCAACGCGGACGCCATCATCATTTCCTCATTTCAGCTCATGCCCGCCATGCGCGACCAGCTCCAAGCCATAGACCTGCCGACCGTGGGCGTCAACGTTCCTGCGGAATCGGGTTATTTCGACGCTTCCATCAGCATCGACAACTCCAGTGCGATGACCATGGCCGTACGATTGCTGCGCTCTCTGGGGCATACCAACATCGCGTTCTGCAGCGACTACATTCCGGCCGACATGGTCTACAACACCAGCCAACGCACCCAGGCGTTCGCGGATGCCGCACAGGCCAACGCCACCGATGGAATCACATTCAGCCTGCTTACGGCCGACGCGCACGATGCGCCGCTGAGCAAATCCGACCTCGCCTCGCAACTGACCGCGAAACTGCTATCCCTTCCGGAACGCCCCACCGCCGTCTGCGTGGAAACCGACCAAGTCGCCATCGCACTGGTCAAGGAACTACGCAAGCAGCAGCTGAATGTGCCGGAAGACATTTCAGTGCTCGGCTTTGACGACGCTGAAATCGCACAGGCAGCGGATCTTTCCACCATTCGCCAGGAGCCAATCGAGCTAGGGCGCATAGCCGGTAGAAAAGTGCTGCAGCTCCTACGTAACGAACCTCTTGAACATCCGCATGAACTGCAGGATCCTTTGCTGGTGTTGCGCAACACCACAAGCCGCATTGACAGCGGGGCGGCGCCGGCGGAATAAATCGGCGTCATAAATCGACGGCAGCTGAATAAATCGAGAGGCAGCGGAAAAACGTAAAGCCGCCAAAACGCGAAAGCGGCCTGTATGCATGAACCAGATCATGCACACAGGCCGCTCTTTTCATCGCAAGCCTTGCAGGGCTTCAATCAGCGGTGCGATCTCACCCCTGCTGATCGAATTTCTGCGCTTGAGGAACGGATCCCAACGATTCCTCGTTGTTGTTCCATTCGGTGGCCCAGCCGTCGACGTAGGCGCTCTTCACCTTGCTCCAATCGCCGGTGCCCTGCGCGTATTCGATAAGCGCCGCGGCGACGTCGTCCTGCCACTGCTGATCCGGAACGGTGAAGCTGCGTACCTCGGTCTTGCCGTCGGCAGCGTAGGAGCGAGCGATCTTGGTCAGCGGATTATCCGGCTGGAACTCATCGCCATCGAATGTGGTGAACGGTACGGAGAAGCCCATATCTTGGGAGAGGATCTTCTTGGCCTCGTCATCGGTGACCATCCACTTGATGAAGTCGAGCGTGGCCTGCTTGTCTTTGTCGGAAGCGTTCTTGTTCACCGCCCAGCTGGCGTCATACACGCCTGCGGGACCGCTCTCCTCCTCGCCCTTGATGCCCATGTAATACGGCAGCATGCCAAGATCGTCGTCCGCTACTTCGTTACCCTTGATCTGCGTGTAGGCCCAGACACCGTTCGGATAGAACGCCACCTGGCCAAGCGCGAATTCGGAAGTGACATCGTCGTACGTCTTCGAGCTGACCAGGCTCGGATCAGTCGGGCTGGTCTCCAGCTCGAGATCGAACAGATCCTTGTAGTTATCCAAGTAGGTGCCCTTGATGGTCTTGGAGAACGTGGTGTTCATGTCCTTGTACTCGTAGTACAGCGGGATGCGCCCCATATGCGCGGAGAAACGGTATGTGTCGGAGGCATCCAGACCTGGCGTCGCGAACGCGCCGTCGACGCCGAGATCGTCCTTGTGCTCGTTGATGGACTCGGCCACGGCCTTGAGCGTCTTGTAATCCTTGATGTCGTCGGCGCTCTTGATCACCGCGTAATCCTTGCTGGCGTAATCGTTGATGATCTTCTTGTTGTAGATGATGCCGTACCATTCAGCCGCGTATGGCAGCGTGAACGAATCGCCATCAATGGTGTAGGAGTAGGCCTTGCCGTCATCGGTGAGCAGTTTGTACGCTTCGGTGTCCTGCAATGGCTCGCAATACTTCTGATATTTTGCGAACTGGTCGAAACCGGAGATGTTGAACATGGTCGGCGCGTTGGACTTGGCCAGCTCCGAGCTCATGGTCGCATCGTATGTGCCGGACGCACCGGTCTGCACGTCCACCTGCACACCGGTTTTTTCGGTATACATTTCGGCGAGCTGCTTGTATTGGTCCACGACTTCCGACTTGTTGTTCATGAAATACACATGGCCCTTGTCGGAATCAGCGCTGCTGCCGCCGCCGCAAGCCGCCAACGATACGCCCATGGCCAACGCCGCGGCGACCGCGCACGTTTTGGTGATGATTCCCTGCTTCATTGCTTATCTCCTTCGTTGGATTTGTTGTTATTCGTTGGACTTGCTGATTTTCGTGGTAGATATTTGTACGTGCGCCGGCATTGCTTCCGGCCGCCGCGTTATAGCTGGAGCCAGACGGTGGTGTCCTGCGGCAATCGGCCATCCTCGGTGAGTTCACCCGACGCGAGGATGACATCGCCTTGCGGTAGTTCGGCCGGACGTTCGCCGAAATTGGTGACGCTCGCCCAACCGTTGGAACGACTGTAGGCGATGACTCCGCCGCGTTGTCCATCCGCGCCGTCCCGCACGTCAGATGGACGATCTTCGTCCAGCCACTGCAGTTCGGTGTCCTGCGGCATCAGGTTATGCCTCAACGACAGCGCCTTGCGGTACAGGTTCAGCATGGAATTCGGGTCGGCATCCTCCACGTCGACGGCGAAATCCTTGTACCATTTCGGCTGTGGTAGGTGTGGATCGTGCTCGGCGCCCGCAGGAGAGAAACCGAAAGAACCATCGTGGCCGAATTCGTCATCGGGATCATCGAGCTTCGGTGCGTCTGCGGCGACCCAGGGCAGCGGCACACGGCAGCCGTCACGGCCTTTTTCGATTTGCTCGCGCACGCTGTTGAATGCGGTGGGATCCTCCAGCTTGTTCCAAGGAATATCCGCGACTTCCGGCAGTCCCAGTTCCTCACCCTGGTAGATGTAGGTGGAACCAGGCAAGGCAAGTTCCATAAGAATCGCGGCGCGGGCACGCTTGGCGCCCAATTCGCGGTTCTCCTCATAGGTGGTACCGTCGCGCAGCAGCCAATCCTTGGCCAGCTGATGATGCGACGAGGCTGGAACCTGCGGCAATCCATAACGGCTGGCGTGACGAGGCACGTCGTGGTTGCTCATCACCCAAGTCGCGGAGGAGCCGGAACGTTCCGCGCTTTCCAAGCCTTCCTCGATGGCCAGGTGCATGTCGTCGCGAATCCAGTCCTTCTTGGCGAACTCGAAGTTGAACACCTGTCCGAGCTCTTCGGTCGAAGCGTACAGATGCTGGCGATCCGGATTGACCCAGGCTTCGGCCACGGCGAATGCCGGCGGATTGTACTCGTTGAACACCTTGCGCCACTCGCGGTAGATGTCATGCACCTCATCACGGTCATACAACGGGTGCGACCCGTCCGAGGGAAGCACATGCTCGCAGACCTTGTAGCTTTCGAGGTCGTCGCGGTCAAGATCCTTGGCGAGGCCGTGCGCCACGTCCACGCGGAAGCCGTCCGCACCATGGTCGAGCCAGAAGCGCAGCGTCTTGATGAAGTCGGCGCGCACCTCGGGGTTCTTCCAGTTCCAGTCCGGCTGCTCCTTGGTGAACATGTGCAGATACCACTGGCCGTCAGGAACGCGCGTCCACGCCGGACCGCCGAAGCTTGCGATCCAATCAGTCGGCGGCTGGTCGCCGTTCGGGCCCTTGCCGTCGCGGAAGATGTAACGGTCGCGTTCCGGGGAGCCTGGGGCGGCCGCGAGGGCGGCCTTGAACCATTCGTGCAGGTTGGAGCTGTGGTTCGGCACGATGTCGACCACGACCTTGATGCCGTGCTCGTGGGCGGCCTTGGCGAGCTCGTCGAAATCGTCCATGGTGCCGAGCTTCGGGTCGACGTTGCGGTAGTCGTCCACGTCGTAGCCGCCGTCGGCAAGCTGGGACGGGTAGAACGGGCTCAGCCAGATGGCATCCACGCCGAGTTCGGCGAGGTAGTCGATCTTCTCGGTGACGCCTGCGATGCTGCCCAGGCCCGAACCGCGGGAGTCCTTGAAGGAACGCGGGTACACCTGGTAGACCACGGCCTGCTTCCACCACAACGCCGGATCGGTAGTATCAATTTCTTGTTGCACCATATGTTTTCACTTTCGTTCGCATCGTTGCAAAATGATAGCGGTTACATTTCTTCAAACTACAGATAAGAACATTTTTAAATCAACATCTTTTCTGCTTGTTATTAACAATGATAGCGCTTTCATTACTGCAACGCAATCCCTCCGACGCACGGCGTGTCCTACAACCGTACGTCGCCGCATAAAAAAACGAACTGCAATCAGGAGAGGAAAGGAAGACTTCCGATTGCAGCTCGTTGCTTGTTCAATTATTCAGTTATGCAGTTATTCGATCAATCACGCGCCGATGGTATTTCCAACGGTCCGCGCTACGCGACGCGCGGACCGATTCGTCATGCGCGATTACGATTGGTTTTTCGAGACGATCAGTGAGACGCGTCGTATTCGGTCTTCCAACCGTCCACGAATGCGGTCTTGACGGCATCCCAGTCGCCGGTGCCCTGCGCGTACTCGAGGAGGGCGGAACCGAGCTGGTTCTTCCACTCTTCGGACGGCATCATGGTGAAGTTCCAAGAGACTGCGGTCTTGTCAGAATTCTGATCTTCAACAGCGGCCTGCACCAGCGGATTGTCGGACTTGACATCGCTGAAGGACTTGAACGGAGTGGTGAAGCCCATGGCGCTAGACAGGGACTCGATGCCGGTCTTGCTGGTGACGACCCACTTCAGGAAGTCCTTGGTGGCCTGCTTATCGGCGTCGGAAGCCTTGGAGTTAATGCACCAGTAGTTCTCGGAGCCAGTGGCCAGACCCTGGTTCTCCTCGCCCTTGACGCCCGTGTAGATCGGGAGCATGCCGATGGACTCGGCCTTCATGCCGTTCTTCTGCAGATCGGTCCATGCCCAAGTGCCGTTCTGATAGAACACGGCCTCGCCGAGGGAGAACTCGGAGGTGGCGTCATCACCGGTCTTGGAGCTCAGCTGGGTCGGTTCGGTGGTGGAATCCTTCAGGTACAGGTCGAAGATGTTCTTATACTCCGGCAGATAGGTACCCTTGACGGTCGCCGGCTGCTTGGTGATGTTGTCATCCTTGAACTCGTAGTACAGCGGCAGGTTGGCCAGATGGGTCTTGAAGCGCCAATCGGAGCTGGAATCGAAACCGGCGGAAGTGAATGCGCCCTTAACGCCGAGCTGGTCCTTCTTGGCCTGGATGTCATCAGCCACGGCCTTCAGGGTATCGAAATTGTCGATATCCTTGACGTCCTTGATCTTGGCGCCATCGGTGGCGATGTACTTGGCCAGCAGATCCTTGTTGTAAATCAGACCATAGGTTTCCATAGCGTACGGAACGCCAACGACCTTGCTCCCATCCTTGAGGGCGACGTCCTTGTTGATGAGCTGCTTGTACGGCTCGGTGTCCGTCATGTCATCAGTGTAGGACTTCCAGTTCTGATAGCCGACCGGACCATTGACCTGGAACAGGGTCGGGGCTTCGGACTTGGCGATCTCGGACTTCAGGGTCTGCTCGTAGGTGCCGGAAGCAGCAGTCTGGACCTTGACCTCGACACCGGTTTCCTTGGTGTAATCCTTGGCCAGCTTCTGCCATTCGTCGTTGGATTCCGGCTTGAAGTTCAGGTAATAGACCTTGCCCTTGCCGTCGTCGGAGCTGGAGTTCGATCCGCAAGCGCCCAACGTGCCTACGGACATCGCCGCGATGGCGACCATTCCAACTGCTGCCTTGATAGTACGATTCATCATCGAACCTTTCTCTTCCATTCCTGTTTCCCAGCACCCCGCTGGTCAACATCCTGTGAAATCGCTTCCTCACGATTCCTGACATGCACTATTGTGCCGCATTTCTCCCATTTTTGCAAACGTAAGCAAGAAAAACCATTTTTAGAGTGATTTTACGATCGCAGGTTTTTCTCAAAATACTTTATTTTCAACGGTTTTCATCACACTGTCTTTATGAAACCGTTTGCGACACACCCTCCATATCACACGGCAACAATCGCAGTGACTCGCGAACCTGACGCCGTACGGCAACAAAAAAAAACGTCGGCGGTTTGTAAACGATGTCAAACTACCGACGTTCAGCCCAGCGCAACGCACCTAGCAATTCCAATGCTCGATAACGTTGTCTCCCTTATATTGGCTCAGCACGCAATAATGCGCGGTGTCGAGGCGCAGCAAACGCGCGAAATGCGGATCGACGTCCAGCCACTGCGAGGTGAGGATGCGCAACACATGCGCGTGCGCCACCAACAGCACGTCATGACCGGCATTGAGCAGCGGCATCACCGCGTCGATCGCATCGCGGGTGCGCGCGGCGGCCTCCTCAACCGTCTCGCCAGGGCCATTGTGCACCGGAACCTGCTCGCCGCTTGGCAACGTCTCAACCCAGTCGCCCTCCAACGATTCGGGAAGGGAACGCGGACCGTCGCGCCATACATCCCACTGGAAGCCTCCAGCCTCGCTCACCTCCTGGCGTGTACGCCCTTCGGCACGGCCGTAATCCCATTCCGCAATCTCGTCAAGCACTTTGAAATCGCCATAACCAGCCAGTTGCGCGGTCTGCTGGGCGCGACGCAGGGGGCTTGCGAACATGCAGCCTTGGTCGAAACCATTGGGGAACGCCTCACGAAGACGCTCGCCCGCCGCACGAGCCTGCTCGCAACCGGTATCGGTCAACGGAATATTGGTTCGGCCGGTATGCTGGCCCGATTCGCTCCACACAGTCTGGCCATGGCGCAGCAGTACCAGGTGGCCGGGCGCGATTGAAGAAGCATCCTTGCTTCCGACTTGAGTATCTGTCATACTCCTACTCTAGCCGACGAAAAGCGTTTCACCAGCAATCTTCCACCACGTGTCTTAAGCGCTTCGCAACGCACGCATGCGCCGGCGAAATCCAACCGAAATCCGACGGCACGGTCTACACTGGAAATCATGAGTGAAATGCCTGACCCGGAATCCAGCGCAGACCGCATCGTAGCGTCGCTGCATAACGTCGACGAGAAAGTGCATGCCCTGCGCGAACAGCGAATCAACGATCCCGACGATCTTTGCGACAAGATGTTCAAGGTGGCCGCCCCCACGCTGGCCGGACTCGTGTTCGGCAAACTGTTCGAACTGGCATGGCGCAAGTCGGTCGGCCGCAAAGCCGTGTTGCCGGACGGCACCACCGACAAACGCAAGGAACTGGCGCTGAATCTCGTGTTCGGCGTGGCTTCCGCAGGACTCGGCGCGCTGGTATCGCAACTATCCGACCGCGGATCGCAGGCGCTGGTCGATCGCCGCCACTCCCGTCAATCGCGCCGAATCCGCTGAAACCGTGGAATCCGCTAGACTTGCCGATAAGCGCAAATTTCGCCAGATCCGCAAACAATCCCACTCCAACTTCCATATTTCGAAGCGTGCGATTCAGATCTGCAATTGAAGCTGCGGTTGGAACCGCACGAAACTGCACGAAACTGCGATTGGAAGGAATGCGCTTGCGGGCGAAAATACTTGCGCAATTACGCGGATGGGATATAAATAGTCAACATGAGTAATATTCTGCATAATGCAACTGTCGACACTCTGCTGGAGCGTCGTTCCATCCGCAAATTCAAGCCGAAGCCGCTGAGCGACGATATCGTCGAAACTCTCGAAACCGTGGCCCAGCATGCCGCAAGCAGCCAATTCCTGAACGACTGGTCGGCAATCCGCATCACCGATCCGGCCGCAAAGAAGCGTCTTGCCGAAATCGGCGGGCAGCCATATATCGCGACCGCGCCACTGCTGTACGTGTTTGTGCTTGACGAGCATCGCAATGCGGCCATCGCAGCTTCCAAGGGCGTTGAGACCGCTTCCGACGAGTTTACGTTGAATGGCAGCTATCGTTACACTCAGGCACAGAATGACGCAGTTTTGGCGCTTCATGCGATGGAGACGGCCGCTTATTCGCTCGGCCTTGGCTGTGTGATTCTCGGCTCGCTGCTTAACGATGTTCCGGCTTTGATTGATCTGCTGAATCTTCCGGAATACACGTACCCTGTGCTCGGACTTGCGATTGGCAAGCCCGATCAGGATCCCGCACTCAAGCCGCGTATGCGCCGCGCTCCATGCAGTTCTTTGAGAATGAGTATCCGTCGAACGATGAGACGTTGCTTGCCGGTTTGCAGGATTTTGACGAGGAAGTGCATCGGTATTACGATTTGCGCAATACCGAGCGCCCAGTTGATCCGTTCAGCGATCAGATCGCGTCGAATGCGGTCGATTCCGGTGTGACCAGCAAGGCCGTGGCTCCAAACGCCAAGCGCCAAGGCTTCCGCCTCGAGCGCTAACAGAACTACTTACGACGTGGTTTGTAGCCTTTTTTGCGGGAATGCGGTTTAATCTGCTGATTGAAGGGCACGTACGTGTAGCTGGATTGTGGATCGCGATGTGTGAGATGCCAGGTTCCGCAGAA
>UMCX01052254.1_pt1 | contig 12628 bp, 8 predicted proteins | sample 1964341 | NCBI WGS metagenome assembly UMCX01 (sample SAMEA4835979, study PRJEB28245) | human gut metagenome | biome: gut microbiome; material: fecal sample | place: Denmark | collected 2008
ATTTCTGCCGCGGCGAATTTATCCATGTCACGTCCTGATTTGCTGCCGCATAGTCCCAGTGCTTTACTGAAAGCGGCTGTCAGCGGAAAACTGACGGTAAATTCGTTATGGGCTTCGATCAGCTCGTGCGTATAGCGTGAGTGACGTACCATTACGGTAAAAACAGGTTTGCCCCAAATATTGCCCAGCGCTCCCCAGCCAATCGTCATCGTATTGTGTCTGCCGCCTGCGGCAGTAGTAAGAAAAGCACCCTTCGCCAAAACCTTTAAAATAGTTTCCGCATGGTCGAAAGCGTTGATATTTTGCATAGCTGTCACACTCCTTCTACTATTATTATAATCGCTTTTGTGTGACAATGCTGTAAATTTGGCGAAAACAGGCATTGAAGCCAGGTGAAAATATTCAAATAGAGATCGATTGACAGTGCAAAAGAAATAAATTAAACAAGGCGGGTTTATTTTTTTGCCGCGGCAGTTGCTGAAGCAAAGCGGTATATGATGGATATTATAGAAGTATAGGACAATTTGTGATATAATATATCCGATTTATTGCATATAATGAAGAACATTTATCATAGGAAGGTGAAAAAATGAAGGTCACGACCAAAGATGTAGAATACATCGCACAGCTTTCCCGTTTGACTATTCCTGAGGGTGAAATGGAAAAATTCACGGAACAGTTCAATCAGATCCTCAATTATGCCGATATTTTGCAGAAGCTTGATACCGCAGGCATCGAGCCGACTCCGTACGTGCTGCCGATCAGCAACGCGTTTCGTGAGGACGTAGCTCTGCCCGGCGTTACTCAGGAAGAAGCGCTGAAAAATGCTCCGGCAGTCCATAACGGCGGCTTTAAAGTGCCCCGCGTTATCGAATAAGAGAGGGAGGAACTACTGTGGATCTTTACAAGAGCACTGCTCATGAATTGCATGATAAACTCGTTAATAAAGAAATCAGCTCCGTGGAACTGACTAAAGCTCTGTATGAGCGCATCGACGCTGTCGAGGATCAGGTCAAAGCCTATGTGACGCTGGATAAAGAAAATGCTTTGGCACAGGCGGCCAAGGTTGACGCCATGATCGCCGCCGGTGAAAAAATCACTCCGCTGGCCGGCATCCCCGGCGCTATCAAAGATAATATCTGCACTAAAGGTCTTTTGACGACTTGTTCGTCCAAAATGCTGGCTAACGTTGTGCCGATTTATGATGCGCATGTTATAAAAAAACTTCGCGCCGAAGAAACTATTTTCCTCGGCAAAACAAATATGGACGAATTTGCGATGGGTTCTACTACCGAATCGTCTTATTTCCAGGCTACTCATAATCCCTGGAACCTGGACCGCGTACCCGGCGGTTCCTCCGGCGGCAGTGCCGCTGCTATCGCGGCCGGCGAAGCTATCTGGACTCTGGGTTCAGATACCGGCGGTTCCATTCGTCAGCCTGCTTCTTTTAACGGCTGTGTCGGTATCAAACCGACCTATGGCCGTGTTTCCCGTTACGGCTGCGTGGCTTTTGCGTCTTCGCTCGACCAGATCGGTCCGATCACCCGCGACGTTACCGATGCCGCTACAGTGCTCAATACTATCTGCGGCAAGGACGAGCATGATTCTACTTCGCTGCCGGTGGAAGTGCCTGACTTTACCAAAGCTCTGCGTCAGGACGTTAAAGGCCTGCGTATCGGTCTGCCGAAAGAATATTACGGCGAAGGCCTGGACCCCAAAGTCCATGCCGAACTGAAAAAAGCAATCGCTCAATACGAAGCCATGGGCGCTGAGATCGTTGAGATTTCCCTGCCTCATACCGAATATGCGGTCATTACCTATTACATCATTGCTCCGGCGGAGGCTTCCGCCAATCTGGCCCGTTATGACGGCGTCCGGTACGGTTTCCGTGCGGCTAATGCCACCAGCGCGCCCGAAATGACTACGCTCAGCCGTACAGAAGGCTTCGGCGCGGAAGTAAAACGCCGTATCATGCTGGGAACTTATGTTTTGAGCAGCGGCTATTACGATGCTTACTATAAAAAAGCCATGCAGGTGCGCACGCTTATCCGCCGCGACTTTGACAGCGCTTTTGAAAAATGTGACGTTATCCTGGCGCCGACCTCCCCGGTCGTTGCTTATCCTATCGACGGCAAAATGGACCCTTTGTCCATCTATATGCTCGACGTTTACACCATTCCGGTCAATATGGCGGGCCTGCCGGGTATTTCCGTACCCTGCGGCTTCGCGGACGGTATGCCTGTGGGCATGCAGCTGATCGGCAAACCGCTGGACGAAGAAACCGTGCTGCGTGCAGCCTATACCTTTGAACAAGCCAACGAATACCACAAGGTACTGGCACCGTTAGGAGGTAACAAATAATGAAAAAATATACTACTGTTATCGGCCTGGAAGTCCATGCCGAGCTCAAAACAAATTCTAAAGCGTTCTGCTCCTGCTCGACTGAGTTCGGCGGCGAGCCTAACACCCATGTCTGCCCGGTCTGCCTGGGGATGCCCGGCGCTTTGCCTGTGCTCAACAAACAGGTGGTGGAATTTGCGATTCGTGCGGGACTGGCTCTGAACTGCGATATCCAGAAATTCAATAAATTCGACCGTAAAAACTATTTTTATCCCGATCTGTCAAAAAACTATCAGATCTCTCAATTCGATCAGCCTATTTGCCTGGGCGGGCATATCGACATTGAAGTGGAAGGCGGGAAAAAACGCATCGGCGTGACCCGTATCCATATGGAAGAAGATGCCGGGAAGCTGAACCACAGCGGCGCTACGATCAGTACCTCCGACTCGTCGGCAGTAGACTACAACCGTGCCGGCGTACCTCTGATCGAGATTGTCTCCGAGCCTGATATGCGCAGCTCCGAAGAAGCCCGCGCCTACCTGGAACAATTAAAAGCTATTTTGGAATATACTGATGTCTGCGACTGCAAAATGCAGGAAGGCAGTCTGCGCTGTGATGCCAATATCTCTGTCATGCCGGAAGGCGCTGCCGAGTTCGGTACCCGCGCCGAGATCAAAAACCTTAACTCCTTCCGCGCTCTGGTGCGCGCGATCGAGTACGAAGTCGAGCGGCAGATCGACCTTGTTGAAAGCGGCGGCCATGTTGTGCAGGAGACCCGTACTTGGGATGACGCGCAGGGTATGACCTTGTCCATGCGCAGCAAAGAAGAAGCGCATGACTACCGTTATTTCCCGGAACCTGATCTGGTGCCTGTAGAATTAGACGACGCCTGGATCGAACGCGTTAAAAATGAACTGCCAGAGCTTCCTGCTCAGCGTCAGCAGCGGTTGATGACAGAAAATGGCCTGCCTGCTTATGATGCAGGATTGATCGTTGCCACCAAAGCTATGGCCGACTACTTTGATGCTGCCTGCAAAAATGCCGGTGATGACAAAGCTGTAGCCAACTGGCTTTTGGGCGACGTTTCCGCCTATCTCAACAACGAAGGCATCGAAATCGATGCTTTCCCGATCAAACCGGAAAACCTGGGCGAAATGGTTGCCTTGATCAAAGGCGGCGTGTTGTCCAGCAAGCTTGCTAAAAAAGTATTTGCCGAAATGCTCAAAGCCGACAAATCTCCGAAAGTCCTCGTTAAAGAGCTGGGCTTGGAGCAGGTCAGCGACGAAGGCGCTATTGCCGCTATCGTTGATGAAGTGCTGGCCGAAAATCCGCAGTCTATTGCCGATTTTAAAGCCGGTAAAGACCGTGCAATCGGCTTCCTGGTCGGTCAGGTCATGAAAAAATCCCGCGGCAAAGCTAACCCGGGTATGGTCAATAAATTATTAGTAGAAAAAATGCAGTAAACGACTGCTGATTTTAAATCCTGTAAATGGGGGTGTCGCAATGAATAAACCGTTTGTTTTTGTTGGTTCAGGTTTGGGCTATTTGTGGTTGCTCATTTGGACGACTGTCGTTTCTATTATTACTGTGGGCTTGTTTTTCCCATGGGCTTATTCAGCGCAGCAGCGCTGGATCTGTGCTAATACCTACGTTGAAGGCAGGCGGCTGCGTTTCGACGGCACCGGGCTGGGGTTCTTTTTTCAATGGCTGGTCATTATGCTTCTGACTGCTGTTACTTTTGGCATTTATGCTCCCTGGGGCTATTGCCAGTTTAAACGCTGGGAGACCCGTAATACAGTTTTTGATGATTGAAAGCAACTGCCTGCTGTAATAAAACAATAAACAAAAGCTCCGTCTTTTTGACGGAGCTTTTTTGTCGTTCTAATTTATTTATATTTGCCAGAAAAATATTTAAAAATACAAATAAATATGCTTGTAGATATACAGAAAGTATGATATTCTTTTAATAAGTAAAAGAATATTAAATAATATAAAACGGCAAAACTGTCGAAAGGCAGTGACGCAAAGCTATAGGGTCTACTTCGTATAACGAAATGACAGCCAGTTGCACTTAGCAGAGACGTGATCCGGAAGGGGTCAGCTGTCTCTGTTTTTATTTTGTCGAAAAGAGAAGCAGAAATGGCCGTGCAGCTTGGGCGCCTGGCAAAACGTCAGGGCAAAGCGCAGAAGGACAACGGCTATTAAAAATCTGTATGTCTTGTGGGGGGGTACTAAAGTGCTATAATATATTTAAAGCACTTTTACAATAATTAAAAAAGTTGTTTAAAAATGGTGCAGGATTTTGAATATAGTGGTTAAAGTGGTCAAAATTTGGAAAGGGGATTTGATGATGAGATCAAAAAGCTTGGCAAAAAACAAGGATTTACAAAGGAAAGTACTGTGCTCGCTGCTTGCAGCAGGCGTAATGTCCGCTTGTATATCTGGGGGGGACGTTTGGGCATCAAATAGTTTAATCAACGTAGGTAATAAAGAATATAGTGCCGATACGATTATTGTAGCTGACGAAAATTTGGCAAGTGACAATAGTGCTGTTGTAGGAATTGCAAATGATGTATCGAACAGCAAGTCAGGTATTACAATGAAAAATGGCACTAAACTTACGGTAAATTCTGTTGCAAGTTCCGGTAGAGCTTATGCTGTGGCTGTAAATAATGGGGCAGGTTTTGGTTTTGTTGGTAAGGGTGAATTTACTGCTACGGGAAGTGATCAGGCTCAAGCACGTACAATACGTAATAATGGTGGAGGAGCGATAAGCTTTGATGGCGATATAACTGTCAATACTAATGCGGGTAAACTTTTTAGTGTGGCAGTCGAAGCATGGGACAGTAGTGATCAAATAGCGGTTGTAGAGTTTAAAGGAGGCAGAACTATCATCAATGCAACAGGGGATAAAGTTCAGGTAAATGCGATTCAAGTAGTCAGTAATAATGATACAGGCTCTCTAATTGATTTTTGTGCGGATAAAACTGTCATTACTAATACTTCTACTGTTGCTGGTGGATCCAACTGGGCAAATGTTGCAATAGTAGAGGGTGAAAAGGCAGTTCTCAGGTTTTCTGGTAAAGATGTCAGATTAAATTCTAATAATACAGGATATACTGCACAGGTTATTAGTTTAAATAGTAATGGTAATGTGGTATTTAATGCTGATAATAGTATTTTGACAGCTAAAAGTGATTTTGGGGCTAATGGGATAGGCGGAGATGGAATAATTACTTTTAATGGAAAAAATGCCACTATTAACGCCATAGTAACAGATGGTGTTGGTACCACAAATAGTATAGGATTGCTTTCGAGTAAAGCTATTGATGTTACTACTAATGTGGATAAATTAGCAATAAATGTTTATGGATCGGGTGTTTGGAATGGAAATCCCGGTCATGCCAATGGTACTGCCGGTATTTATGCAAATGCTGACGTAGATATAGCTGCCAAAAATTTGGCGGTCAATGTTGTAGCAGGACAGGCCGTAGACGGTGTCAATACTTATGATGAAGAAACTGCGAAAGCGCAGGATAATTATAGTGATGCTTATGGTATCCGTATGATGAGTGGGAATCTCAATGCTTCTCAAGATACAGATACTAATATTGTTGTATATGAAGGATATAAAGGCGCAATTGGGGTAAGTGCAGAGGCTGAAAATGCTATTGTAAATATCTTAGGGAACACCACAATCACCGCCACAGGTAAAACAGCTTCTAATGCTCTGCTTGCCGAAGATGGCGGACAAATAACTGTTGGCAGTGAAGGCAAAACTGTTGATTTAACAGGCGAGGTCAAAGTTGATGGCGGCAGTGTCAGTAATCATGGTAATGTCACTATCAATGGTCAGTTGTTGGTAAAAGCAGATGGAGCAAGCAGCGAATATACTTCGACAGGTGAGCGCCTGCGTATTAATGCTGGTTCTGACTCAGCTGTACAGATTGAAAATTCCAGTTTGCAGAACGTCAGCAACGTTCTGGATTTTAATGCGAATAATACGGAACTAAGCTCCAGCGGCAGCAATTATATCTCCGCTGTAAATATTCTTAATAACAATCAGCCAGATGTGACGGCGTCAAATACAGTGAATTTCAGCGGTGATACAACAAAGATTACAGCAACAGCAACAGACGGCAAAGCTCAGGGAGTAAGAATTGGAGAAAGTAATTTTTGTAGTGGAAAACTAACAACTGATATAAACTTTGGTGCTACCAATACGTCCATTAATGTTAAAGGTAATGTTGTTGCCGGTGATTACTATGACCAAGTAGCCGGTATTTGGGAAGGTGAAGGTTCTTATAAAGGGGATGTAGCTACAAACATTGCATTTAATGGCAAAGCAAATATTGATGTGTATTCACAAGGCGGTAATGCTTACGGAATTTTTGTTGAACATGGTAGTGAAATAGGGACTACTATCATAGATTTTAATGACAATACGGTTATTAATGCTCAAAATGCCAACGGCAGTGGCGAGGCTGTCTATATTAGCGGAGACGGTGTTGCGGTTAATTTTAACAAAGCACAGAAGAAGGGGGTTACGGTTGATATCATCGGTGACATTACTGCAGCTAATAATGCTAAAATTACGCTGGCAGGCGATAGCAATGTTGTTAAAGGTACGGTTACGGCTGATGCTGGCGGCATAGTTTTAGCCGGTAGCGATAAGGCAACTTATATCGTTAATAAATTCGTGACAAAAGATTCTGTAAGTAGATTTACTACTGTTACGAGAGGTACGATCACCGTCAGCGGCGGTACTTTGAATATTGATAATCTAAGCGATATTAATAAATTTGATTTAGCTGATAATTCACTGATTGTCACTGGTAAAGGCGTGTTGAAAGCTGCGTCGGATAAGGTTTTTGAAGCTGATACTAGTGGTAAAAAAGTTATTGCGGGTGTTGACCAAAAAGTATTGTTCAATGGCGGTAAACTGGCTATTAGTGATACCAGTTATACTCTGGCAGACAGCAAGGTATACAGTGAGGCTTTGGGAAAGGTTGATGACAGCGGTGTAGGTGCTAATACCAAAACCACGATCGTTATGACCGGTACACTGCAAGATCAGCCTGTAGACAACAAGGCCACTGTAGACGACCTAGCGCCGACAGGTGCCGTCCATACCAATGTCACCGGTACGGTAAGCACTGGCACCTTGAACGTAGGCGGCACTTCCACTGAAGGCGCGACGGGTGTCAATAATGACCTGGGCGTCAAAGACCTGGATTTCAGCAGTAACAGCGGTACTGTTGATGCCAGCGTCACTATCAGCAACGATACCGGGCTGACACTGGTTGGCGACGGCAGCAGTGAACTGCTGAAAGGCACCGGTTCCAATAATACTGTAACGGTAGGCAGTACCAGCGACAGTGGCAGTGCCGGTACCCTGACCCTTGGCAATGCGGCGGCAGAAAGCAGCGGCGGCACCTTGAACGCAAATGTAACCCTGCAGTCCGACAGCCAGATGAACGTAGAAGCAGGCAGCTTTACAGTCGATAAGATCACAGCTACAGAAGGAACGGTAGCTGTCAACGCAGGTGCGAACCTGACAACGACGCAAGACTTTACAGTTGGCGATGCCATTAATAATAAAACGGGTACGATAGACGCTGCCGGATCTATAACAGCCGGCAAAGTGGATTTGCAGCAGGGAACCGTAGCCGTTACCGGCTCTTTAACGGCAAATGAGCTTAGCGTCGGCACGTCCAACAAAGAAGGCACTGTCACTGCAGCCGGCACAGTAGACGTCGGCACCTTGAACCTGAACAAAGGCAATGTTGAAGTTACAGGTTCGTTAACAGCAAAAACATTGACCGTAGGGGACAGTGATGCTAAGATAGCTGTCGGCGCGGCTGACAGAGCCGGCACGCTGACCGCTGAAGACGTAAAGCTTGGCGGCGCCAGCCTCATGCTTGACCCGGCCTGGGAAGACGGCAGTACGATTCAGACAGCATCTAAAGCAGGGCTGAAATTTAACGGCAGCCAGATAGACGGAAAACTTACCGTAGGACAAAATTCAGTTTTGAGTTTGGGCACTGCGGATACCGCGAAAGCGGAAGCCGCCTTTACCGATACCGGATTGACCTGGGGGCAAAATGACATCACCGCTGCTTTGTATATCGATTACGAGCAGACAATGGACAGTACGAAAGGCGGCATCAAAGTAGACGGCAGCCTGACTCATGCAAGCGACAGCAAAGATCTTGTTGCGGCCAATACCGCAACTTTCGCAGCCGGCTCGCTGCTGATGGTCGCCGGTGACGCCGCACTGACGATTGACGGAGCATTAAAAGCAGGCGGCACGGCTACGAATACTATCAGTAATGGCAGCGCTGCGACTTTAAAAGTTGATTCCGGCGCCAAACTTTATATCGCCGATGCACAGGCCGATAAACAATATACCATCGTCAGCGGCTTTACGAACAGCGGTAGCGCTGTTATAGACGGCGGCTGGAACGGTACGAACCTGCTGTTGAACAAACTGGTCAAGGGCAGCGGCAGCTATAGTAACGGCAGCTTTACCGTCAGCACGCAGAAAGTTAAAGCCAACGAAGCTCTGCCGGGCGTAGCTCTGCCGAATATTCTTGATGCAATGAGCTCTCAAACCGATTCGCCTTATGCGGGTATCAAATATCTGAGCAATGCGATCAGCGGCCTTAATAGTAATGCGCAGACGCTTGCTGCAGTCAACTCCTTCGCCCAGGGAGCGGAAAACAACGGCGCTACCCGCACGGGCGCTTTAGCAGCCCTGGATCTGGGGACGGCGGCGCAGGAACATCTGTCCCTGGCCAAGGCGGCTGCAGAACAGAGCGGCGGCTTCGGCAAAGCTGCTGTTGATACTGCTGACAACGGCAGTATCTGGGCACAATATATCCACAACAAGGATAAAGTCGATAACATGGGCGGCGTCAGCTATGACGGACAATACAACGGTGTTATCATCGGCGGCGACTTTGCAGACCGTGGCAAATACAGCAGCGGTATAGCTTTCAGCTACGGCAGCGGCGGCAGCACCGGCAGCGCCTCTAAAAATGAATTTGACTTCTGGGGCCTCAGCTACTATGGCGGTATCCAAAACGGCGATACCAATCTGATTTTCGATGTCGGTTACAGCAAAACCAGCAGTGACGTTAAAGGCGTAATCAAGGCCGAGCCTGACACGCAGGTCATCAGTATGGGCATCAAAGGTGAAAAACTTATCAGCAATGGACATGGAACGAGCTATGTACCGTATGCTGGCCTGCGTTATATGAATATTGATACGGACAGCTATAACGGCAGTATCGACGGGAAGACGGCCGCTCATTACAGTACCGATAAAGCTGATTTGTGGTTGTTGCCGGTAGGCATCAGCATCAGCCATGAAAGCGTTACTGCCAGCGGCTGGAAAGTGCGTCCGACAGCCGATATCGCTTATGTTTGGACTTTAGGTGATAAAAATACTGCGATGGATATTACCGTTCCGGGTGTAAATGCGACCGACAGACTTGGCTATGATATCATGGACAGCGGTTTCTTTGTCGGCAAACTGGGCCTGGAGGCTGAAAAAGGTGATTGGACTTATGGCTTAGGCTATGCCTGCCAGAAAGGCAGTCATGCTCAAAACAGTAAATTTATGCTCAATGTAACTTACAGCTTCTAAAAAACAACTTTTTCAAAATCTCTTTTTCCTGTTCACCCTTTTGTGTCCCTGTGTGGAAAGCCTGCCTTTTATCGGCAGGCTTTCTGCTTTTGCTGCGGACGTTTATTTGTAGATGCCGGGTCATATTTTATATTCGTATGATTTATGGTAAAATAAAGATACAATCCAATGGCTTGAGCGTACGGTTTCTTGCATGCTGAGAACCGTTTTTTTATTTGGAGCTTGCCTGTTATGTTTTGAAAGAAGGAAAAGTAAATTGGGATCAGTCCATAATCAACATTTTAAGCCGCGGCTGGCGATGTTTGCCGTGGGGATATTTTTAATGACTTTTGGTATCGCTCTGTCCTGTAAGGCCGACTTAGGCACATCGCCGATTTCCAGTGTACCGTGGGTTATGAGTATGTTTTTACCTTTTAGTTTGGGTGATATTACGATCATGATGAACATTGTTATGATCCTGGCGCAGCCGCTTATTCTGAGGGCGCTTTATGTAAGGGAGCTGGTGGGCCAGCTGCTGACGACGCTGGCTTTTGGCTGCAGCATTGATTTTTCGATGGGTCTGTTGGACTGGTTTATACCGGGCAGTGCACTGGAACAATGGCTTGCTTGCCTTTTAAGTATTGTTGTCTTGGCTTTGGGTGTTTTTCTGGAGGTGCGCGCTAAAATCTTTTTAGTTGCGGGCGAAGGTGTGGTCAGTGTACTGGCGTTTGTTACTCAAAAAAAGTTCAGCCTGATCAAAAATTGTTTCGATATATCGCTGGTCACTTTAGCGATTATTATTTCCTGGGTGGAATTCGGTACATTACAAGGAGTTGGAGCCGGTACAGTAGTGGCCGCAGTTTTAGTAGGGCGGTTTGTACATTTGTATGAAAGCAGGCTGAGCTTTTTCGATCGCTGGAAAGTAGAAGCTTAAGTGGCTGCAGCTTGATTTTCCTGTAAAATATTTTAAATTTTTTGGTTTCAAAATATTTGTCTTATCTGTAAAAAATATTTTAAGTGCTTGCCAAAAAAGCAGGAACGTAGTACAATGTGGTTAGCGAAAGCTAACCTGAGCAAATTTAAATTTATGGTGCAATAAAGCGTCTGCGGCAGAAGCCGTAATGGCGCAGCGTGAACGAAAGCAGGTGTAAAAATGGCTGATTATATTATTGGCGGTATTTTAGTGGCTCTGGCAATTTTGGCACTGCGCAGCGTCTTCAAAAAAACATCTTCCGGCGGTTGTGCCGGCTGTAGCGGCTGTAATGGCTGCGGACCCAGCTGTCACGGACAGGATCAGGAAACTGCCTCCAAATAAGCGGTGGAATGGCAGACGCCTGCGGCGTCGAAGCCTTGCAGATTATTGACAAATCATTTTAAAAAGCATATAATTTGACCATAAGGTCATTGGATTTTGTATCAGCCGCAGGCGCACGCAGACGTACGTGTCCTGCGTTTTTTTGTGAAGGTGGGTTTAGTTTTATGTATCATATCGACCGGGGCGCGTGGGCCGAGATCAATCTTGATGCCGTGGCGCATAACGTGCAGATCGCCAAAAGCAATCTTGATCCCCATACTAAGCTGTGTGCCGTTGTCAAGGCTGATGCTTACGGACATGGCGCGGTAGCGGTAGCCCGCGAAGCCGAAAAGAACGGCGCTGATTTTCTGGCCGTAGCGCTGCTGCAGGAAGGTCTTGAGCTGCGTGAAGCAGGTATCAGGCTGCCTATTTTAGTGCTGGGTTCGCTGCAGCCGGGAGCTGCCAATGTTGTAGTGCAGTTTGATATCAGTCACGCCGTTTTTGACGAAGAACGTTTATATGCCCTTAACGAAGCGGCTGTTAAATTGAATAAAAAAGCCAGGATCCATATCGCTATTGATACCGGTATGCATCGGATCGGCGTACATGTTCGCGATGCGGGTGAATTTGCGGCTAAGGCCGCGGCGCTGCCTGGCATTGAGATCGAAGGAGTGTTCTCGCATTTTGCAACGGCAGATGCTGATGACAAAGCCTATGCCGCGCATCAGTTTGAACGCTTCCAGGAAGCGCTGAAGCTGATCAGGGAGAAGGGTATCAGGGTACCGCTGGCACATATCGCCAACAGTGCCGCTTTGACAGAACTGCGTGAATATCAGATGGATATGGTGCGTCAAGGTATTACTTTGTATGGTTTGCATCCTGCGCATATGAGCGATTGTTATAAAGATTTTGAGCCTGTCATGACGGTCAAATCGACGGTAAGCTTTGTCAAAAGCCTGCCTGCCGGTGCGACTATCGGTTATGGGCGTACTTATACATTGAGCCGTCCCAGTGTTATTGCCACGGTGCCGGTCGGTTATGCCGACGGCGTCAACAGACGTCTTTCCAACGTGGGCTATATGCTGGTTGGCGGCGGCAGGGCTCCTATCGTGGGCCGCGTGTGTATGGATCAGGTGATGCTTGACGTTACCGACCTGCCTCCGGTCAAAGTGGGCGACGAAGTCACCGTTTTCGGCGGCAAAGATTTGCCGATGGAACTGGTTGCGCAGTGGGCAGGTACTATCTGCTACGAGCTGGTCTGCAGCGTCAGTCCGCGGATGCCGCGCCGTTATGTGCGCAACGAAAAGTGAGTCTGCTTTAAAAACGCTTTCCCTTATTTATGGCTGCTTTTGGCTTCGGCCGGG
>UMCX01053188.1_pt1 | contig 12613 bp, 9 predicted proteins | sample 1964341 | NCBI WGS metagenome assembly UMCX01 (sample SAMEA4835979, study PRJEB28245) | human gut metagenome | biome: gut microbiome; material: fecal sample | place: Denmark | collected 2008
TGTTATGGTACAAAAATGTGCAAATGCCTTCATACTTTTCCCTCTCTGGCCGGCTGTTCTTCTTTACAAAGTTCTTCTGCTCCCTGCCGTTTTTCTATTTTATTTACATTCTGCATCTTAGCTGTATGAATCGGTTTCTTTTCTGAACGACTCTTCTTTTCCTCTATCCTGCGTCCAACCAGAATTGCTACGCTACGTTCTTCCAGTAATACTTCTTTCTGATTTTCCAGCTTTTTTGCTTCACAAAGCACGCCATCTTTTGTAGTCATAACAAGATACCATTCTACGTTCTTTCCAATCGACGGTATTGCGAAGTGATGCGGCAGCCAATGCATATTATACGCTGTAAAACAAGGGAACTCTCCTTCTTTCGTTCCTGAATACAAGACACCTAACTGACGGCTGGAAACTTCTGCTTTTACCTGCCATGCATTTTCTCCATGGTAGGATACGTCCGGTATGCCACATCTCGTGGTATCCATTCCGGATAGTGCTGTACTCTGGTGGAGACAACGATGTTCTTTTCTCAACCCGATCAATTTCTTTGTATACTGAAGCAGCCAGTCATCTTTCTTCAACTGTGTCCAGTTCACCCATCCTGTCTCGTTATCCTGACAATATGCATTGTTATTTCCTCTCTGCGAATTACAGAATTCATCCCCTGCAAGAAGGCATGGAGTTCCCTGAGCCGTCAACAGGAGTTCTAATGCATTCTTCACCTGATTCTTTCTAAGATTGACAACTGCGCGTTTTCTGCTTGGTCCTTCTGCTCCGCAGTTCCAACTGTAATTATAGTCTGGTCCATCCAGGTTCTTCTCACCGTTTTCTTCGTTATGCTTACAATCATAAGACACTAAATCCCATAACGTAAATCCTGTCTGTGTTGTAATATAATTGCATTTTCCATTTTCCGATGAACGATTTTTCAATGCCCAGATGACATCATTGACCATATTCTCGTCACCTTTTAAGAAGCGACGCATCACATTCTGGAAACCATCATCTTTCTGCATCAGCTTGATATCTTTCAAAAACGGATCTTCTATCAGCTGCTCCCACGGTACGTTATAAGGATTCAGAACAAATCCATCCACATGATACTCCAGCATATAAAAGCGTAGACATTCCGTTACATAATTTGCTGATATTCCCGGAACAAATGGCATCTCCAGTACAACTTCTATGCCCTGACTATGACATGCACGCACCATATCTTTCAACTCACGAACTGCACTTTTCCCATATGCATAGGCTTTTTTAGGGGCAAAATAAAAACCTTTACCATATCCCCAATAGTTCACTTTTGTTTTTCCGCACTCTTCAAATTCATAGACCGGCATACACTGAATCTGGTTGACTCCAAGTTCTTTTAAATAATCCAGTTTTTCAACAACCCCCTGGAATGTTCCCTTATGCACCACTTTCGAAGAAGAATGTTTTGTAAATCCACGCACATGCAAACCATAAGCCACTACATCTTCCCATGGAAGATGTAGGCGCTGATCCTCCTGCCAGTCATAGTCCCCCATTGAAACAATTTTCCCACGAATCTGATGTTCCTGAAGTTTCCGTTCTACACCAAATTTCTCTTTTCCTGCAAGTTCTTTTACATATGGATCCACACATACTTTCCCATCGATCAGAAAATTGTATTCATATCGATCTGCTTTCAGACCTTCAACAGATAAGAAACGTACTTCTCCAACGCCTTCTTCCTCCGGCATATCAAACTGATATTCCGGAACTTCTTTTCCTCTCTTATACAGTAAAAGTTCACATGTCTTCCCTTTTGCTACCTGAACGGCAAAATTTATATTTTTGCCTTTGATATCCACTCCAAATGGCTGCGGACTCCCCTTTATCTTCCTCATAGTTAACCCCTTTCTTGAGCAATCAATAAATTACTGCCATCCATCTGTTCCGTACATTTCAACATTATCACGATTTATAAAGAAAGTTTCCTCACAATTATCCTTCTCGTAATCCTTGCCTGCCAGTAATGCTGTCGCCACCTTTACTGCTGTCTTTCCCATATTGATCGGGGACTGTGCTCCAATCCCGGTCATTCCTCCAGTGCCATTCACCAGTGCTGTTTTTGTTGCCGGGGAACCATCCACACTATACACGCAGATATTCGTTCTCTGCGCTTCTGTGATTGCTGCCATCACCTGTTCTGCCATAGGATCACTACCACACATTACAGCATCAATCTCACTGTTTTCGCTCAGAACCTGTGTCATCTCGTCCTTCACATTGCTGCTGTCTCCCAATGCTCCAATTCTCTTTACCACTTCAAACCCACTGTTTGTTATAGCCTCTTCAAATCCGGTAATTCTCTCATTCACTGAGTTCACCCCAGGGCTTTCCACAATCACAATTTTGCCGCCATCTGGTTTCTGGACCAGAAGATCCTGCCCGCACACATATCCCGCATTCTCATTATCTGACCCTACAAATGCAGATACAAGGCTTGTCTCTTTTACTTCTGTATCAAGATTGATCACCGGAATATCTGCCTCTTTTAAGGCTTCAAGTGCGGGAGTGATTTTCTCCCAATCTACCGGACAAAGAAATACTGCCTGTACCCCTTCGTTGATCAACTCCCGAATCTGTTCATTCTGCAAATCAGCATCTGATGCCGGATCACGAACCATCAGACGGTCACCTTGAGCCTCTAATGCTGTCTGGACAGAATTTTTCAATGTGTCATAAAAAGGATTCGACATATCAATTCCACTAAACCCAAACAGTCTGCCACCTTCCCCTGTATTATCATTTTTCTTATCATCCTCTTCTACTACTGCATTATCTTCCGGTGTTCCAACATTTTTCTTTCCACATCCAAGTAGTGCTGCCGCTATACACAAAACTGCTACTGTACACAGTATCCATCTTTTCTTCATATTGTCTATTATCCTTTCACTTCTATCAGTAACACTTTTATTCTACCTTGTTTAACCCGAAAGTCAATCTTATCTTGCTTTTTTCTCCCCTTTTTGTTACCATCAAGATAGCTGTTCATTCTCGTTTTGAGCACCTGGCTGGTCAATACGGAATGAAATACAACACAGATTCAAAGGAGAAGATTATGAACGAAAACGAATCCCTCACAGTCACTTTGACACTGGAGAATAATGAGGAACTTGAATGCGCTGTTCTCAATATTTTTGAAGCAGATGAAAAGGAGTATATCGCACTTCTTCCACTGGATGAAAACGGTGATAACACAGACGGTCAGATCTATCTGTATCGTTTCATTGATAACGGAGAAGAGGAAGAACCTGGACTTGAGAACATCGAAGAAGATGAAGAGTTCGACCGTGTTTCCGCTGTATTCAACGAATGGCTGGATACACAGGATTTCGGCGATATCGATCTTGATGCATTAGATGACCTGGAGGACTAAGTCTTGAGGATGTCAGCAAAGTGACTGACATCCTGTCAGCTTTTCAATAGTTCGTCTACAAAACGGGAAGGAGTAACTTCTTTCCCGTTTTTTATTTTCACATAACAGATCTTCAGAAAATCTTTTGCCCTTGTCATTGCCACATAGAATAATCTTCTCTCTTCTTCGATCTCCTTGTCTGTCTTTGCCTTCTGATACGGAATTCTTCCTTCATTCGCCGCAATCAGGAATACCTGCTTGAATTCCAGCCCTTTGGAAGCATGTATCGTCATCAGCCGGACACCCGGACGTGGTCTGTTTCTTTCCTTTTCCTTCACTTTCAAAGTCTCCGTATATTCTTCTACATGTGCAAACCATTCTTCAACACTTGAAAATGCTTTCGCCGCCTCTTCAATCTCTGCCAGTACTTCATTCAGATCAGATCTGTTTATCTGATGTGTAAATGCATACTCTTTCAGAAAATCGTCATAACCAATCCTTTTTCTGATATACTGGATTGCCGCATATGGAGCCATCTTCATAAGCATCTTAACATCCCACTCAAACTGATCAATCCGGTCAATCATCCAGTCTTTATCACAATAGAACTTCCGCATGTCTTCAAAAGAAGCCTTCGCTCCTGCTACACTGTCTCTTCCAAGATATCGCTTTGGTCGGTTCATTATCTGTAAAAAATCTTGTCTGTGCCGGGCTCCTGTTGCCAGTCGGAAATATGCCATGATGTCCTTTGCGATAAAGTGTTCATATATATTTGGAAGATGTTCTTTCATCTGAAACGGGATCTTCCGCTCCACCATTGCTTCTACCACTGCTCTCGCATCTGTATGAACCCTGAACAGAATCGCAATTTCCTCTTCTTTTATGCCATTCTCCTTACATCTCTCTATCTCTTCAAGAACATATTCTGCCTCTTCCACCGGATCTTTCACTTCCTGAATATGAAGGCAGGAACCGCCTTCACGGTTTGCTTCCAGTTTTTTACTGTATCTCTCCACATTATTTTCAATCAGTTTCAAAGAATTCTGTACGATATTTGCTGTCGAACGGTAATTCATACCAAGCAGAATTTGTTTTGCATTAGGGAAATCTTTTCCAAATCCAAGCATCAATTCTGAATCAGCTCCACGAAATCCGTAGATTGCCTGATCATCATCCCCCACTACGAACAAATTATTTTCCGGCTGTGCCAGCATGCGGATCACATCATACTGAATTCGATTAATATCCTGAAACTCATCGATCAAAACGTATCTGAATTTCTTCTGCCACTGTGCAAGTACATCTGGTCTTGACCGGAACAATTCATAACAAAGTACCAGCATATCATCAAAATCAATCTTTTTCAGTTCTTTTCTATGCTGTTCATAATTACGGTAAATATTGCGAAAAGCATCCGCACTACACTTTTCTGATACAAATTCTTCCAGCGGAATCCGATTATTCTTCACTTTTCCAATTTCTGCCGCAATATCCTGAATAAAATCTTCTTCATCAAAGATCTCCATTCTTTCCTTGTTAATCACGCCACGTAAAATCTGATATTTTTCTGTCTCCGAAAGAATATTTTCCTGATTCATACGATAAGCCCATTTCAGGATTCCATAATAGATTCCATGAAATGTACCCACTGTAACCGGAAGATCTCTTTTGCCCATAACCAAACAGAGGCGGGATTTCATCTCCGCCGCTGCAAATCTTGTAAAAGTAACGACCAGAATTTCTTCTGGTCTTACTTTCTGTTTCTCTATAAGGTATTTTACTCTGTTTACAATCGTAAGCGTCTTCCCCGATCCCGGGCCTGCCAGTACAAGACATGGGCCGTCTGTGTGCTGGATTGCCTGCGTCTGTGCTTCATTAAATCCCATTGTACCTCTTTTCGCTGTCCTTACTGAAGTTTCTCGATTCCAAGACGGATTCTTCTAAGAGACTCCTCTTTTCCGAGTACTTCCATCAGTTCTGTTGCTCCACCCGGAGTGTTCTGCTTTCCGGAAACTGCTGTACGAAGCGGCCACATTACATAACCTACTTTGTATCCTTTTTCTGTTGCAAATGTTTTCAATGTCTCAAACAATGCATCATTGCTAAAGTCTTCCTGCGCCTCAAGAACCGGAAGAACCTCGTTCAGAAGTGCGAGTGACTTCTCAGGATCTGTTTTCATCTTCTTGTGTGTATACAGTGCAATATCGTAATCTGGAAGTTCTTCAAAGAAATCAACCTGCTCTTTGATCTCCGGAAGAATCTCAATTCTTGTCTTCACAAGTGTTGCAATCTTCTTCAGATCATAGTCCTTTGTTACTGCCTCTTTCAGATAAGGCTCTGCAAGTGCATAGAACTTATCAAAATCCATTGCCTTGAGATATTCTCCGTTCATCCATTTCAATTTCACTGTATCAAATACAGCCGGAGATTTACTCATATGATGATAATCAAATGCCTCAACAAGCTCTTCCAATGAGAAGATCTCTCTGTTGTCTGTCGGGCACCATCCGAGCAGTGCAACATAATTCACAACTGCCTCTGAAACATATCCCTGCTCGATCAGATCTTCATAAGAAGAATGTCCACATCTCTTGCTCAATTTCTTATGATTCTCATCTGTGATCAGTGGACAGTGTACATAAACCGGTACTTCCCAGCCAAACGCCTCATAAAGGCGGTTATACTTCGGTGCTGAAGATAAGTACTCATTTCCACGAACAACATGTGAAATCTCCATCAGATGATCGTCAATTACGTTTGCAAAATTATATGTCGGGAATCCATCAGATTTGATCAGGATCATATCGTCAAGCTCTGCATTCGGAACTGTGATATCTCCGTAGATCTCATCATGGAATGTTGTCTCACCTTCATTCGGTACATTCAGACGGATAACCCATGGCTTACCTGCTGCCAGATTCGCCTCTACTTCTTCCTTACTCAGACTTAAGCAGTGCTTATCATAAACAGAAATCTCTACTCCACCTTCGGAAACCTGTGTCTTTAAAGACTCCAGGCGCTCTTTGTCACAGAAACAGTAATAAGCATCTCCCTGCTCTACAAGCTGCTTTGCATATTTAAGATAAAGTCCTGATGCATTACGCTCACTCTGTACATACGGTCCATATCCGGCATCTTTATCCGGTCCCTCATCATGGATGAGACCTGTTTTCTCCATTGTTCTGTAAATGATATCAAGTGCACCTTCCACAAAACGTTCCTGGTCTGTATCCTCTACACGAAGGAGGAAATCTCCCCCTTCATGCTTTGCGATCAGATACGCGTATAGTGCTGTTCTTAAGTTACCCACATGCATTCTTCCTGTCGGGCTTGGTGCAAATCTTGTTCTTACTTTCTTACTCATTCTATCTTCTCCAATTCCTGTTTGTTATTGTTCAATCTCGTCATATTATAGCGCAAGTCCCCAGATTCTTCAACAAACAAAATCAATGTTTTTCTTTTACTCCAAAAGTTTCACCGTTTCAGGAATACTTTCCGTCTGTTCAAGTGTACAGGATCTTGCATCAATACATTCCAGATTTGTTCCATCAAATGCACTTTCCGCAAAACTTTTCACACTTTCCGGCACCTGAAAGGTTCCTGTCCACGCTGCCGGAAATATAAGAAGAACTGTGCCATCTGCCGTGTAAAGTACACCATCTACCGTAACATAGGCTGGATTTGCTGCATCTGCTTCTGTCCATCCTAGATTACTCAGCCCCACAAACGCTCCTGGCTGAATATTTGTTATATTAGCAGGAATTTCAATCTCTTCTACAGCAGAACCAAGATCCGACAGTGCTCCTCTCGCAATTCCGGAACATCCTTTTTCAGGAAAGTACAATACTCCATCCTTTATCACTTCTTTGTCTCCTGAAAGTCCACAGATCATACCTTCCGCATTAATAAGATATCCGGTATCTGTATTTTCCACTGCTATCGACCCTTCTTCATCCTCATTTTTTACATTTTCCATTGAATCAGGATTTGTAATTACCGGTTCACTTGCAACATTTATAGTTGTATCTCTTTTCACGCCTGGTTTTTCTGCCACAATCTCTTCTACTACTGGTTCTTCCACCGCAATTTCTTCTACCATAGGTTCTTCCACTAAAATTTCTGCCGGAACAGCTGCTACCTGGATAACATCTGTCTGGATAGTTTCTGCTGATAAGAAAGAATGCTCATCCATTTTTTCCGGTTCTTTTATCTGTTTTGTTATTGTTACTTTTTCCGGCAGATCATTTCCTGACACATTTATATCCTCTGTTGTCGCACAGACCTCTATTTCGGGAATCAGATTCTTTTCCAAATATAATGAAACAATTTCCTGTGCAGACATCAGAATCAGCGCACCACTTAACAAAGTCACTCCCACTCTGACATATGGCTTTCTCGCCGCTTCCTGATGCCATTCATTCCAATTCAGTCCTATATCCATGTTCTCTTATTCCTTTCTCTTTCCCCCACATTTTAATATACGAAATAATTTTAGTTTATCAAAGAAAAAAGGGTGCTGCAACCAAATGCAACATCCCTTTGATTTTTCCGCTTTGTCCTGATAGATTCCAAGGATTCTATACGTTAATTTCAGCCTTCACGCCAAGGATCTCTTTATTCTTTTCAAGCAGTGGACGGATCACATTTTTAAGATAAGCATCTACCTGCTCACTTGCACGTCCAACATATTTCTCCGGTTTCATTGTCTTCTGAAGATCCTCTAAAGTCAGGTTGAATGCCGGATCTGCTGCGATCAGTTCAAGAAGGTTATTGTCAAGTCCCTTCTCTTTTACATTTCTTCCTGCTTCCATAGAAAGCTCACGGATTCTTTCGTGCAGCTCCTGACGGTCTCCACCGGCTTTAACAGCATCCATCATAATATTCTCTGTTGCCATGAATGGAAGTTCGGACATCAGACGCTTCTCGATTACTTTCGGGTATACAACCAGTCCGTCTACAACGTTCAGACAAAGATCAAGTATTCCGTCGATTGCAAGGAATCCTTCCGGAACACTCAAACGCTTGTTAGCGGAATCATCAAGTGTTCTCTCAAACCACTGTGTTGCAGATGTGATTGCCGGATTAAGTGCATCAATCATCACATATCTTGAAAGGGAAGCAATTCTCTCACTTCTCATCGGGTTTCTCTTATAAGCCATTGCTGAAGATCCGATCTGTGTCTTCTCAAATGGTTCTTCGATTTCTTTCAAATGCTGGAGCAGACGGATATCATTAGAGAATTTGTGAGCACTTGCAGCAATTCCTGCCAGTACATTCAGTACTCTTGTGTCTACTTTTCTTGAATAAGTCTGTCCGGATACCGGATAACATGCCTTAAATCCCATCTTCTCAGCGATCATTGGATCGATCTTGTCAATTGTCTCCTGATCTCCGTCAAACAGTTCAAGGAAACTTGCCTGTGTTCCTGTTGTTCCTTTAGATCCAAGCAGTTTCAGACTTCCAAGTACATATTCCAGATCCTCAAGATCCATTTCAAACTCCTGCATCCAGAGAGTTGCTCTCTTTCCAACAGTTGTCGGCTGTGCCGGCTGGAAATGTGTAAAAGCAAGTGTAGGCTGGTTCTTCTGCTCCTCTGCAAACTTCGCAAGCTCTGCAATTACATTCACAAGCTTTGTGCGAACCAGTTTCAGTGCTTCTGACATAATAATAATATCTGTATTATCTCCTACATAACAGGATGTAGCTCCAAGATGGATGATTCCTTTTGCTTTCGGACACTGAACACCATATGCATAAACATGAGACATAACATCATGACGTACAACCTTCTCACGTTCCTTTGCCACCTCAAAGTTAATATCATCCGCATGGCTCTTCATCTCTTCAATCTGCTCATCTGTGATGTTGAGTCCAAGCTCCTTCTCAGTCTCTGCCAGTGCGATCCAAAGTCTTCTCCATGTTCTGAACTTTTTGTCCGGTGAGAAGATATACTGCATCTCGCGGCTTGCATAACGCTCTGAAAGCGGGCTTACATAACGATCATTACTCATAATTCTTTTCTCCTTGTTTCATATCTTTATCGTAACTGTTCATCTATTATAACACATAAACTGAGTCTTCAAAATCAATTTTGTTCAAATGCCTGACTGATATCCTCTTTCGGAACTTCCATCGGATACTTTCCTGTAAAGCAGGCATCGCAATACTTAAGATCTCCAACCATGTCTTTCAGTTTCTCAATCTCCATGTATCCAAGAGAGTCTGCTCCAATCAGCTGACGGATCTCCTCCTGTGTGTGAGTATGTGCGATCAGCTGCTCATTTGACGGAACATCCGTTCCAAAGAAGCATGGATGTAAGAACGGTGGAGAACTGATACGTACATGTACCTCTTTTGCTCCGGCTTTTTTCAGCATCTTAATGATATTTGCACAAGTTGTTCCACGCACGATGGAATCATCTACCATTACGATTCGTTTTCCCTTTACAACTTCCGGAATCACATTCAGTTTGATTTTTACACTGGAAACACGTTCGCTTTGTTTCGGTTTGATAAATGTTCTTCCCACATAGCTATTCTTGTGAAATGCCATTCCATACGGAATTCCTGACTGCTCAGAATATCCTTTCGCTGCTACCAGACCGGAGTCCGGAACTCCTACAACAAGATCAGCGTCTACCGGATAAGATTCCGCAAGTGCTTTTCCTGCCAGAATTCTGGAATGGTATACACCTACACCATCGATTGTACTGTCTGTTCTTGCAAAATAAATATACTCAAAAATACATCTTGCCTGTTTTTCCGAATCGATCACCATACTCGTATCTGACTGGATTCCATGTTTTCTTGTAATTGTTACGATTTCTCCCGGAAGAACATCTCTTACAAACTCACCGTCTACAGCTGCAATTGCACAGCTCTCAGAAGCAAGGAAATATGTATTGTCACGTTTTCCGATGCACAGTGGCTTGAGTCCAAATGGATCTCTTGCACCAATCATTTTTCTCGGGCTGCTAACAACAAGTGCGTATGCACCCTTGATCTTCTGCATCGCACGCTTCACTGCTTCTTCTGCTGTCGGTGTATGAAGACGCTCTCTCGCAATAAGATATGCGATTACTTCAGAATCTATTGTTGTCTGGAAAATAGCACCTGTCTGGCTGAGTTCTTCTCTCAGCTCGATTGCATTTACTAAATTTCCGTTATGTGCAATCGCAAGTGTTCCCTTTACATAGTTTATAACAAGTGGCATTGCATTCTCTACACGTGTTGCGCCTGCTGTTGAATATCTTACATGGCCCACACCAAGATTTCCTTTCAGCTCTGAAAGGCCCTCTTCATCAAACACGTCATCCACATGGCCAAGTCCTTTTTTTGAAAGGACGTTTCTCTTCCCATAAGTGTCTGTCACTGCAATACCGCAGCTCTCCTGACCTCTATGCTGCAGAGCAAACAAGCCATAATAGACTGATGCAGCCACATCATGCCCATCCACATCATAAGCACCAAAAACACCGCATTCTTCCCCAAGTCCCGTCACTGCTTTTTCAAATTCACTCATGTCAGTTTATGCTCCTTACCTAGTTCCTGCTAGTTTTTATCATGATTTCTGTATCATACAAAACCGATTATAATATAAGGCGGAGTGAAAATCAACATTCCCTCCGCCTTGTATTTCTTCCTGCTCATTATTTTATTCACGTCCAATATATTAGTATTTCTAATATATTCGTCGTTTTTATTCTTCGTATCTTATTACCGCCTTCATTTTTTGTCCAGTATTTACAAAATCACTATCCATTTGTATAACGAGACAAAAATTGACGGGTACGCTCTTCTTTTGGATTCTCAAACACTTCCTCAGGAGTTCCCTGCTCAAGTATCTTACCGTCATCCATAAACAGAACTTTGTCCGATACGTCTCTTGCAAATGCCATCTCATGCGTTACGATGATCATCGTAGTATTCTGATCTGCAAGTCCTTTGATAACTTTCAGTACTTCACCTGTAAGCTCCGGATCAAGCGCCGAAGTCGGCTCGTCAAAGCATAGAATATCCGGACTGAGTGCAAGTGCACGGGCAATTGCCACACGCTGACACTGTCCTCCGGAAAGTTGATGCGGATAGTTATTCATACGCTCTGAAAGTCCCATCTGATCTAAGAGGCGCTTTGCTTCTGCTTCAATCTCTGCGTGTATCTCTTTCTTGTGCGCCTTATAATCAGGCTGACTTTTTGCAAGTAGTTCCTTCGCCAGCATTACATTCCCAAGTGCTGTATACTGCGGGAACAGATTAAAAGACTGGAATACAAGTCCAAAATGTAATCTTTTCTTACGGATCTCACTTTCCTGTTTTGTTACAGGATTTGCAGCATCAAACAATAATTCATCATTTACACGGATCACACCTTTATCCGGTGTCTCCAGAAAATTCAGGCAGCGCAGAAGTGTCGTCTTTCCACTTCCCGAGGAACCGATCAAGGAAAGTACCTGTCCACGTTCCAACGAAAAGCTGATATCTTTCAATACTTCTGTCCGTCCAAATGTTTTATTAATATGTTCTACTTCAAGTATTGCCATTTATCTCTTCCTCCCCATTTAATTAAAATATTCCAGCTTCTTCTCAAGCTTTCCAAGAAGGACTGTCAGAATACCATTGAAGATCAGATAATAAAAAGCTGTAAAGAACATCGGCCAGATCGCACCTGAGATTCCCTGAGAACCTTTCAGGAACGCCTGTCCTGCCCAGATAATCTCCTGCAGTGCAATGATTCGTGCAAGAGAAGTATCTTTTACAAGCGTAATGATCTCATTTGACATCGGTGGAACAATTCTCTTCACCATCTGAAGCAGCTTAACCTTAAAGAAGATCTGATGCTTTGTCATTCCAAGAACAAGTCCGGCCTCCGTCTGTCCCTGTGGGATACCCTGGATTCCTCCGCGGTAAATTACCGAGAAATAGCATGCATAGTTAAAGATAAATGCAACCGAAGCTGCGAGAAATCTTCCGCTTTCACCGCCACCCCAGATTGGGTTTCCTAAGACCAGTCCCGGGAAATAATAAATGATCAGCATCTGGATCATAAGCGGTGTGCCTCGCACGATCCAGACAATGATATTCGTAATATAACTCAACGGTTTAAAATGTGACATCGATCCAAATGCAATAACCAGTCCTAACGGAATAGCCCCAAGAAGCGTTGCAAAAAACAGCTTCAGCGTCTGTAAGAATCCCACATTCAGTGAGTGAATAACGATTGGAAATTGT
>UMCX01073350.1_pt1 | contig 12559 bp, 8 predicted proteins | sample 1964341 | NCBI WGS metagenome assembly UMCX01 (sample SAMEA4835979, study PRJEB28245) | human gut metagenome | biome: gut microbiome; material: fecal sample | place: Denmark | collected 2008
TATTACACCGATTATAGCTCAGAATGTTTTCCACACGAATTCGACCGACATCCGTGTTTACAGACTTCTTTATCCGATAATCGGTATCGGCGGCATACTTCTTTGCATACTCGTTTATAAGAACACTCAGGAAAAGATAGTTCAGGCGAGAACGCACGTTATTCAAATTAAGTTCTCCGACGCTCTCAGAGAGGTTGCCGGCAACAAGTACTTCTGGATAATCTCCTTTGCCGGCTGGATAGGCTTCCTTGAGGCATCATATGCAAATGTTCTCTATTGGCTTTATAACTACGGCGGCGTTTGCTCCGGTAACGTATACGGACTTGTTGTTACCATTTACGGCAACGCTTCGCTTTGGGGTATGATATTAGCTCCCATGTGCATCAGAAAATGGGGCAAAAAATTCGTGCTTGTTGTTACGAATATTATGAATATCATATTCATTCTTATGATGCTTCCGTTTACCTCTCAGATGAACGGCTCCACCATTTGGGCTATTATGGGCTGCCTTTACCTCAATGCGTTTATGGGTTCGTTTGCGCTTATTTTAAACCCCGCAATTCAGGCAGACATTCGTGATTATCAGCAGTATAAGAGCGGTGAGAGAATTGACGGTATGTTCTCGGCAGTTGCTACAATCGGTACCGTTATCGCACTTCTTACGAGTGCCGTTCTTCCCGTAGTATACAAGAGAGGCGGTATCACAACCGATAACGCTCTCGCCGTCACATCAAATCCCGACATTCTCGGCAGAATGCTCGGCGACGGCAAAACCGTAGGAGAAATACTCTCCGAACAGATGGCAAACGGCCAGAACAATTACAGCAACGCATATTCCGCACTTTACGACCCGAATATTCTCGAAAACTTATTGAAGGTGCTCATACTCTTCTCGGCTCTCGGTGCTCTTCTCAACGTTGTACCTTATTTCTGGTATGACTTTAACGAGAGAAAACAGAAGTCCGTGGTTAAGGTGCTCAAGGTACGCGCTATGTTTGAGGACTACAACAACGGCGCCATTGAGGATAAAGAGCTTGTAGAGGCTGTCGATATAATCAGAGAGTCAAGAGCTCTCGCCGCCGAAAAGCCCGTTGATGTCAGCAAAAAGTGGTACAAGGGTATCAGCGACAAGGCCGAAAAGAAGGCTCAGAAAAAGGCTTACAAGGCAGCTGTTCAGAAGAATGAGGACATTGAAATTGCCAAATTCGTATGCGAGGAGCTTGATAAGTTCTCGTCTAATCTTGTTAAGTATCAGCTCAAGACATATAAAAAGGTTTACGACGGCGGACTTGAAGGCCTTCGCAAAATCACTCTTGACGATATAAACAAGGAGCTTGCCGAGGCTAAGGCTCTTCCCAAGACCGACAACGAAGCAAAGCAGATACGCAAGTTTGCGATTTCGGTTGCCAAGAAGAAAAAGTCAGCTTATAAGGCCATACATAAGTATTACGGCGACCCGTCCGTTAAGTTCGAGCGCCTTGACTTCTCCGTGCTTGAGAAGTACTTTGACCAAGAGGACGCTTGCGACGACAGACTCAAGACGCTTTATACCGAGCTTAGCGACGCCAAAAAGGCAGGCAACAGCGAAAAGGTTCAGATGCTTCGTGCAGATATCAAAAAGACTGCAAGCGAGCGCAAGCAGGCACGCGATATGTCTAAGAAGGAAATGGATAGGCACGCATACTTTAACCGTGCCGCAAAGCCATATCTTGACGCCGAACGCCTTATAAATCAGGAGAAGTACTATCAGCATTTCGGTGAGATAGAGGCTCTCTATGACGAGGCAAAAGAGCGTGAGGCAGAGGCTAAAAAGGCAAGAGACGCCGAGGTTGAAAGACTTAAGGCTGAGGACGCCGCATACAAGGCACAGAAAAAAGCCGAAAAGCTCGCTAAAAAAGGCAAGAAATAATAATCGGCAAACAAAATAAAACCGAATAAGCATAAAGCTGCCCTCCTTATCGCACGAAGCGACCGGGGAGGGCAGCTTGTTTTATTGATTTTAAGGTTTTACAAAGCCGAGATTATGCATTTCCGGTTTGACTTTAAGCAGGGTAAAGAAGAGACAAAGGAGGTTACGCGCTCGTTTTTATTCAAATGACAATCGGCTGTGCACCGAGAGGGAGTACAAAGCAAATCGCAAAAAAGCTCCCGAGAGAAATCGGGAGCTTAAAATATAAATGTGCGGTATACGGTGCGTCAGGCTTTTTTCCATGCGCCCCTTGAAATAAGAGCCAAAATCGGGAATATCTCAAGTCGGCCGGCGAGCATATCAAATATCAGCACAAGCTTTGAAAATGCGCTGTAAGAGCTGAAGTTTCCGGTGGGACCGACTATCTCAAGACCGGGGCCGATGTTGTTGAAGCAAGAGAGCACAGCGGACAAATTTGTTACAAGCGGCTTGTTGTCAATCGATATAAGCAGTATACTCAGAACAACCAAAATAAAATATGCGGCGAGATAAACGCTTGTGCCGTTGATTATTTTTTCGTCAACGGGTGTGCCGTCTACGTGTACAACCTGAACTCTTCTCGGGTGAAGTATCTTGTGAATGTTTCTGCGTAAATTTTTGAAAAGCAACAGAACTCTTGCACACTTGAGACCGCCGCCGGTAGAGCCGGCGCACGCGCCTATGACCATAAGTGTAAGCAAAATGGTTTTTGAGAAGCTCGGCCATGTGTCAAAATCCGTAGTCGCAAAGCCAGTAGTCGTCATGATACTTGCTACCTGGAAGCAGGCGTGGCGAATCGTTTCGTGAATTGTCGGGTATATTTTACGGATGTCAATGGCTATCAGCGCAGCACTCATAATTGCAATTCCGAAGTAACAGCGAACCTCCTCATTTTTAAAGAGTGCCTTGAATTGGCGCATAATGAGCAAGTAATAGCAGTTGAAGTTTACGCCGAAGAGCATCATAAACACGGTGCAAACCCACTGTATATAAATGCTGTAACCCGCTATGCTGTCATTTTTGATTCCGAAACCGCCGGTTCCTGCGGTGCCGAATGCCGTGCACAGTGCGTCAAAAAGGGGCATTTTTCCGGCGAGCAAAAACAATATATTCAAAAGAGTAAGTGCTATATACAGTACATACAGTATCATGGCGGTATCGCGCATTTTTGGTACGAGCTTACCGACATCGGGGCCCGGGCTTTCCGCCTTTAAAAGGTGCAGCCGCGAGCCGCCCGATTTTGAATTAGACGGGACAATGGCAAGCAAAAATACAAGCACACCCATTCCGCCGAGCCAATGGCTGAAGCTTCGCCAATATAAAATTCCGCGTGATAAGTCCTCAACAACGGGCACTATTGACGCACCGGTCGTTGTAAAACCCGAAACCATCTCAAAAAACGCGTCGATGTAAAACGGTATTTCGCCCGATATAAAAAAGGGCAATGCACCGAAAAGACTTAAAAAAATCCAGCCGAGGCCAACGCAAACTATGCCCTCCTGAGCGTAAAAACCGCGCTTTGCTTTGCGGCAGATAAGCCACAAAAATGCGGATACCGCTATCAGTATGCCTATTGTATATAAAAAGGCCTTTGCCGCAACATCGACTCCGTCATAAATGCTTATAAACAGCGGCGGAAGCATAAAAAACGCTTCGAGCGCCAATATTTCCGCAAAAATACGACCCATCATTTTATAGTTCATAAAGCACTTTTACCCCATTAAATAAATATGTCGTTAAGCTGTCGCACCACATCTCCGCTGCTTGTGACAATAATGATGCCGTCACCTTTTTTAAACGAAGAATTACCGTTTGGTATTTCGATTTTACCGTTATGCGTTATGCAGACAATAAGGACATTTTTGCGAATTTTTATATCCTTAAGAGCCTCTCCGCAATGCTTTGTCTGCTCGTCAACTCGGAATTCTATGGCCTGCGCCTGACCGTCTGCGATAAAGTGAACGGCGATTGCCGCACCGCTTTGATTTTGTATGGCTCTGACATAGCGTACTATTGAGTTGCAGCACAGCTCCTTGGGACAGATGATGCTACCGAGCGGAATGTTTGAAGGAATACTGCCGCTGTCTATTCGGCTGAGCTTTGTTATTGTCTGCGGAACACCCACATTGTTGGCATAGAGCGAAATTATCATATTCATTTCGTCAAGCCCGGTGGCGGTAACAACCGCCTCGCAGTCGGCCAGCCCCTCACTGTTGAGAAGATTTTGATCGCTCGCGTCGCCGTGGATTATATTCGTTGTCGGCAGAAGCGAGGCAAGCTCAACACAGCGTTTTTCGTCTTTCTCTACAAGAGTTACCGAAACGCTGCTTTTTTCAAGACGCTTTGCAAGATAATAGCTGATTTTTCCGCCGCCGCAGATAAGTATGTTTTTGGTTTTTTTCGGCGTCATACCGAGACTCTTCAAAAGCATTGAGAGGTTGTCCACAGACGCCGTGACAAATATTCTGTCGCCGTCCTGTAAGACGAAATCGCCGTTGGGTGCGAGTGCTTCACCGTTTCTGATTACCGCACAAACAAGTACGTTACACTTTGTCTGCGCGGGCAGGGCGCTCAGAGGAATGTTGCAGAGCTTGCTGTCGCTTTTGACGCGCAGCTCAACTATATCGACACGCCCCTTAGCAAATGTGTCATGCTTTAAAAATCCCGGGTATCTGAGAAGCTTTTCTATGGCACTTGACGCCTGCTTTTCGGGGTTTACGGTCATGGACAGCGCATACATATCGCGCATATCATAGATTTGACTGCTGTATTCGGGATTGCGGATTCGCGCTATTGTGTGCAGGTTCTTGTTAAGTCCGTGAGCGGTAATGCAGCACAAAAGATTTACCTCGTCCGCGCTTGTGGCGGCTATTATGAGGTCGGTGTCTGTAATTCCCGCCTTCAGCAGCGTGTCTTTGGTGGCACAGTTGCCGTGTACGGTCATTATGTCGAATTGCTCCATGCTTGAGCTCAAAACATCCTTGTTTGAATCTATAAGAGTAATGTCATATCCCTCTGCGGTCAGCTGGCGTGTAAGCGTGGCACCGACCTTACCGTCACCTGCAACAATAATCTTCAATTACAATTCCCCCAAAAAATCATATATAACCACATATAATATAGCATAAAAAAAGTAAAAGTCAATGAATAAAAAGGCACAGTAAGAGCGGCATAAACGCCGACGGCAGCAGGTTTGCAACCTTTATTTTTGTGACCTTCATTGTGTTGAGAGCTATGGCTATTATAAGCACGGAGCCGACGCACGACATCTCGTTTATCATACTGCCTGAGAGAAATGACGAGAGAAAGCCGGCGCCGAGCGTCAAAATCGCTTCGTAGACAAAAACTATAATTCCGGAGAAGAAACAGCCTATTCCGAATGTGGTAGTCATTATCATCACAAAAAAGCAGTCGAGCAGAGCTTTTGCATAATATGTTGAAAAGCTGCCCTGCATACCGGCTTCAATCGCGCCGACTATTGCCATAGCTCCGACGCAGGTGAAAAGCGTGGCATTTACAAAGCCCTCGCCGAACGATGAATTTTCGGTATTGCGGCTCAGCTTCTTTTGCAAAAAGTCGCCGAATTTGTTTAAATGTCTGTCAATGTCAATGAGCTCACCTATTATTGTTCCTATCGCGAGCGACAGGGCGGCAATCAATGTATTTTCTCCTTTAAGCGAACCCTTGATTCCTATGTAGAGTACGCACAGCGACAGCGCATAGTTAAGACTTTTTTGCACGCGTTCCGGAATACCCTTTTTAAACAGCAGCCCTAAAAGAGAGCCTAAAAAAACAGCTCCGCAGTTTACTGCCGCGCCTATGAGTTTCATTTTTTCACCTTATTTGTTGCCGTGCCGCGCCGAAATCGACGAAATGTCGCAGTGACGGGCACTCTTTACCTTAATTTTAATTACGGCGACTATAATAACACAAAAACCGCCGTGTATCAATAATAAGGGTGAGCGTTCATAAGGAAGTATCGGTTTCGCATAAAAAATGTACAGCTGTGAAGCAAAACTGCCTTATAAACGCTCAGCCGAAGCGTGTGGATTTTTAGTTTTTTACGCTGTGTTTTGTAATTTGAAAATCGGCAGGGTAATTACGGCGACAACGCCGCAACTGTTCCGTCCGCCGCCGCAGTCGTAAGCTGACGAAATGCCTTTGTGCGGCAGTCGCCTGCGGCGTAAATTCCGTCCGTGCTTGTTTTACAGCTCTCGTCCGCCTTGATGTATCCGTTTTCATCAAGCTCTGTGACCTCGGCAAATATTTCGTTTTGCGGCTCCTTGCCTATTGCGACAAAGAGCCCGTCAAGCGGAAGAACCGTTTCTTCACCGCTTAGATTATTTTTAACTAAAACGCTTTCGAGCCTCGTCTTGCCGTTTATCTTTTTTATTTCGCTGTTTAACAAAAACTCGATGTTATGAAAGGACTTTAACTCTTCACAGAGCCTTTGTTCGCCGCGAAATTCATTCCGTCTGTGAATCACATACACCTTTTTGCAAAGCTCTGCCAGCAGCCTTGCGCTTTGCAGAGCCGAGCTGCCGCCGCCGACCGCGGCAACCGTTTTACTTTTGAAAAATGCACCGTCGCAAACCGCGCAGTATGAAATGCCTCTGCCCAAAAGCTCACGTTCGTTTTCAAGATAAAGCGGACGCGGTCTTGTACCGACCGCAATTATAATTTTATCGCATTGAGTTTTTTCGCCGTCAGCAGAAATAACATATTTGTCATTACCCTCAAGCTTAATTGCGGCTACTCTTTTTTTGATAAGCTCTGCGCCGAGCTTTAATGCCTGCTTTAACAGCCTGTCCGAAAATTCGTCACCGCTGATTTCGCAAAAACCCGGGTAGTTTTCTATTCTCGGCGAATCGACTATCTGACCGCCGAATATTCCGCTTTCAAAAACCGCGACACTCTTATTTTGGCGAGCGGTGTAAATTGCCGCGGTAAGACCTGCCGTTCCGCCGCCGATTATAATTGTATTGTATTTTTTCGGCATAAAAATCCCCCCGTTTTCGTCTGCCATAATGAGTTTGCCGCGAAATTGCGGTTTTATCCGAAACCGGGAGGGGAAAGTATTATTTAATTGTACCGTATATAAGCTTTTTCTTTTCGGGCGGATTGTCGGCTATTTTAATTGCATTTAAATACAGCTTTTCGGCACTGTCGGCTCTTGCTTCGCAGGAGGTGTAAAGCGTTGCCAGAGCGTCGCCCTTATTAACTCTTTCGCCGGTCTTTTTGCGGAGTACAATTCCCGCGGCCATATCGATTTTGTCGTCCTTTTTCTCTCTGCCTGCGCCGAGTATCACGGCGGCTTCGCCTATCTTTCCGGTGTCCGCCGAAAAGATGTATCCGTCGCACGGCGATAATATGTCGCGAACGCATTTGTCTCTTTTGAAGAGGCTTGTATCATTTATATAATCGACGTCTCCGCCCTGAGCCTCAACAAGCTCACGAAATTTATCAAAGGCTCTGCCGCTGTCGAGCGCATTTGTCGCTTCTATAATACACTCGTCTATGTCCCTTCGGAATGAGAGTGACAGCATATTTGCGGCGAGATAAACAGATAATTCGCGAAGGCTTTTGTCACCGTTACCGCGTAAAACGTCGACTGCCTCGATAACCTCAAGCGCATTTCCGACATTTCTGCCGAGCGGCTCGTCCATATTTGTTATAACGGCTATGATGTTTCTGCCGCAGCTTTTGCCTATGCCGACCATTGTTTTTGCGAGAGCCGCGGCGTCATTTTCGTTTTTCATAAATGCGCCGCTTCCGCATTTCACATCGAGAACTATATTTTTGTCGCCTGCCGCAAGCTTTTTGCTCATAATGCTCGCCGAGATAAGAGCCCTGTCATCCACGGTGGCTGTTACATCGCGAAGTGCGTAAAGCTTTTTGTCGGCAGGTGCGAGATTTCCGGTCTGACCTATCAGAGAAATTCCGATTTTGTTTACCTGTTTAAAAAAGCTGTCGCTTGCCATTGCTGTGTTGTAGCCGGGAATAGACTCCAGCTTATCAACCGTACCGCCCGTGTGGCCGAGACCTCTGCCGCTCATTTTGGCAACCTTCAGACCGCAGCTTGCGGCAATGGGAGCGACTATAAGTGAGGTTTTATCACCGACACCGCCGGTTGAGTGCTTATCGCAGGACACACCGTCTATTTTGCTCATATCGTTCATATCGCCCGACTGCGCCATACATAAGGTGAGATTTGATATTTCGCTGTCACTCATACCTTTAAGGCATATGGCCATAAGCAGCGCCGAAGCTTGATAGTCCGGTACCGAGCCGTCTGTAAATCCGTCGACAAAGAACTTGATTTCGTCAAAGGACAGCTCTTTCCCGTGCTTCTTGTTATCGATGATGTCATACATTCTCATTTCGCCACGACCTTTCTTTTAATTTGATTGCTTATAAACCTTGCGGCAATGCAGAAAAGAAACAGCAGGGGAAAATAAAAGCTGCCGAAAAGGATTAGGCCCTGCTCCGACAGCTTTATGTGTGAAATATTAGAATCCGCGTGAGCTTCCTCCGCCGGAGAAGCCGCCGCCTCCGCCCGAAAATCCTCCCGAGGACGAGCCTCCCGAGAACCCTCCGGATGAATGCCCGCCGAAGCCGCCTCCGTAAAAGCCGCCTCCGTGATAATCGCCGCTGTGATGATCGCCGCCGCCGTGATAAATTGCTTTGCGAATTATGCGGCCGGGTAAAATCAAGGTAATCAGTACCAAAACCGTTATTATAATTATAACGGCGAGGTCGATTTTTTCGTCCCCGAAACCTGATGAGGAGTAATCGCCGATGTCCGTGTCGTCAATGCTCGTATAGCCCTCTACTCCGTATTCGGAATAAACCTCCTCGACGAGCTTTTTGTAGCACTCGCGAAGACCCGTGGAATAGTCGCTGTTTTTGAGGTACGGAACTGCATAGGAATCGAGAATTCGTCCCGATTTACCGTCGGTGAGAGAGCCCTCAAGACCCTTTCCGACTTCAATTCGCACCTGTCTGTCGCCCGTGGACAACAGCAGCAATACGCCGGAATCATCGTCCTTATCGCCTATGCCCCATTCTCGCGCAAGTCCTATCGAATAGCTTTCAATATTTCTGCCGCCGAGGCTTTGAACCGTGACAACTACTACCTGCGCCTTTGTCTTTTTGTACAGCTCCTCGCCGAGAGCTTGTATGGTGCTTTTGTCCTCATCGGTGAGACACGAGGCAAAATCGTTGACGAAAAAGTCACTTGTGGGAGACGGGTAATCGTCTTGAGATTGTGTGGTCATTTTGTTGTCATCGGTAAAGCTTGGGGCGAAAAAACTGCTTGCCGGCAACGGATGCTCGCTTATTGCGGCTGCCGGCAGAGCCGTCAGCAAAACAATCAAAAGTGAAACAAGCAGCGCGCCTGCACCTATCGTCTTTTTCATAGCTTATTTACCGAAATCCACAGCGGGAACAGTTGTAGCTTCGGCTGTTGCGGTGAAATAATCCGCCTTTTCAAAATGGAAGAGTCCCGCAATTATCGATGCGGGGAACGATTGAATTTTTGTATTGTATTCCTTTGCGGCGTTGTTATAGTCCTGACGCGCAACGGAAATACGGTTTTCGGTGCCTGCAAGCTCATCCTGAAGATTTATAAAATTCTCATTTGCCTTGAGATCGGGATAGCTTTCGGCTATCGCCAAAAGTCGTGATACGGCACTGTCAAGCTGACTCTGAGCACTGTTCAGCTCGTCAACCGTCTTGGCACCCGAAAGTGCCGTGCGAGCGTCTGCAACTGCCGTAAAAACGTCCTCCTCATGAGAAGCGTAGCCCTTTACGGTGTTTACAAGGTTCGGTATAAGGTCCGCGCGGCGCTGAAGCTGTGTTTCAACCACGGACTGCGCGCTCGTCACGTTTTCACGCAGCTTTACGAGATTGTTGTAGCTGCCGGCAATGCTGCCGATAAGCGCAATGACTATAACAGCAACAATGATTCCTACTGTAAGACTCTTTTTGTTTTTCATGGTGTTACCTCCTTTTTCGGGGGAGAAATATCAGTCGTCAAAACCGTTCGGATTGTTTTTTTGCCAACGCCATGAATCCTCGCACATTTCCTCGAGGTCGCGTTTTGCCTCCCAACCGAGCTCTTTTTTAGCCTTTGACGGGTCGGAGTAGCAGGTAGCTATATCACCGTCACGGCGAGGAGCGATTTTATAATTGATTTTAACGCCTGTGGCTTTTTCAAATGCTTTAACTATATCTAAAACGCTGTAACCCTTGCCTGTGCCGAGATTATAAATTCTTACGCCGCCGTTTGAGGATTTCAGCTGCTCTACGGCTTTTACGTGACCGAGAGCCAAGTCAACCACGTGGATGTAATCGCGAACACCCGTTCCGTCGCGGGTGGGGTAGTCGTTGCCGTAAATCGAGAGGCAGTCAAGCTTGCCTATTGCAACCTGTGTTATATACGGCATAAGATTGTTCGGGATTCCATTGGGGTTTTCACCTATGAGGCCGCTCTTGTGAGCACCTATCGGGTTAAAGTAGCGAAGCAGCGTAACATCCCAGCTGTTGTCTGCTTTATAGAGATCCTCGAGGATTATCTCTATCATATACTTTGTGGTACCGTAGGGATTGGTTGTACCGCCGGTTTTCATATCCTCCGTGAGCGGCGAAACATTGTTCATACCGTAGACGGTAGCGGAGGAGGAAAATACAATCTTTTTGCAGCCGTTGTCTCTCATAACCTCGCAGAGCGCAAGAGTTCCGCCGATGTTGTTATCGTAGTACTCAAGCGGCTTGTGGCAGGATTCGCCTACCGCCTTGAGGCCTGCAAAATGTATGACGGCGTCTATTTTATTTTCCTTAAAGACGGAGTCAAGCTTCTTTTTGTCGCGAACGTCGCACTCATAAAACTTAACCTTTTTTCCGACTATTTCCTCAACGCGCTCGAGTGCCTTGGGACTTGCGTTGTAGTAGTTATCAACCACTATCGGTTCATATCCTGCGTTAATAAGCTCTATGCAGGTATGGGTGCCTATAAATCCGGCACCGCCGGTTACTAATATTGCCATTTAAAATGTCCCCCTTGATAATATATACAAAATATGACGGCTTAAAAAGTGTTATGAAAGATTTGTTCCGGGATAGTATTTTGCGAGTATCTGCGCGTAGGTCGAGCCGTCGGCCGCCATTTTGTTTGCACCGGCAAGGCTCATACCGACACCGAAACCGTTGCCGTATGAGGTTATCTTAAAGGTGTCGCCGGAAGAGGTGTAGGATACGGCAAAGCAGTATGACGGAATCTTGTTTTCGAGAAGCTCACAGGCGAATTTATATCCGCTTATTTCCTTACCGCCTACGTTTACGGTTTCGACGTATCCTACTCCCGTGCTTATGGCGCCGTCGTGCTTTGTAACCTTTACCCAGTCCTTGGCGGAGCCGGAGAGATTTATCGAGCTGTCAAATTTATTTGCAAGCTCCTTTAATTCACCGGATGTCAGAGTAATCTCCGTTTTGTAGCCGTCTGCGTTTTTATCGGATGCGCTGTCTACCGTTTTAAGGTAGGGGAAGGAATTCCCGAAAACAACGTCTGCCGAGGTGGTTTTGCCTGCCGACAGCTTAAATGTAGGAGTGAATGTCGGTTGACCGTTATATACGACATATTCGCCGAATACCTCCGAAACGGCATTCAGTATGTTGTCGCTCACCGTTTCTGCGGCATTAAGACCGCTTACGTTAAAGTTTGTGTTGCGGTATTTCAAATATGTATAAACGGCAACTGCATCTGCCTTAATGGCTTCGGAATTGTAGCTGTCGTCCACATCCGCGGCCACAATTTTTGCGAGTGCCTTTTTTGCCTCCGTTTTTACGCCGTTGAGCACGATGTATTCGGGAAGAGCGTTTTCGTTTGCCGCGTTGTCACCCTGAGAAGCGGCGCTTGCGGCATCCTCGGCCGCTCTCGCAAGGTCGTCCTTGTCAATTCCGTTAACCGCTTCATTGCGCATAAAAACAGAGAGCGGAACCGTATCCTTTGATATTTCCGGGGGAACGGTCGTTTCCTCGGAAGTCGTTTCGGGCGCGGTGTTTGCGAGTGCCTCGGCGGCTTTTTTGTCTCTTTGATATTTCACAAGGAAAAATGTGCCTGCCGCAACGGCAAGAGCGAGAATTATTACAAGTATTGAAACAAGGACTTTTTTCCCTTTGCCGGGAGTTTTTTCGGTTTCGGGCTCTGCTGCGGCTTCGCCGGAAATCTCTATGCCGACGGAGCTTTCCCCGGAGGCCTTTTCGCCGATAAGCTCTATAAGCTCCTCTGCGGCGTCTCTTATGAAGCTTTCATCCTTTTCATCGGGCTCGCGGTAGAGCTTTCTGACTATTGCGGAGCTCTCGCCTGCGACGGCAATGCATATGTAAGAACAGCCGTCCGTATTGCAAATATCCGAAATGCACGCGCCGAAATCCGCAGAGGCAAGCTCCTTTGCCGATTTTGCCATCTGTGCGGTGTAATCGGTGACATTGAAGTCGCCCTTGTCCTCGACATGCGGTGTAAATGTGAAGAACTCGAAAAAGTCGGGTGAAACAGAGCCGAAGGATTTTACATATTCGGAATTTTGATTACCGTTCACCGCAACACGGCTG
>UMCX01050791.1_pt1 | contig 12512 bp, 9 predicted proteins | sample 1964341 | NCBI WGS metagenome assembly UMCX01 (sample SAMEA4835979, study PRJEB28245) | human gut metagenome | biome: gut microbiome; material: fecal sample | place: Denmark | collected 2008
ATTTTCCGCCGGCATGGTTTTGGGGATTTCCTTATCCCATCCCTTAAAGGTGTAACCTTTTCTTGTAGGGTTGTCAGGGGCGGTGATTTCCGTACCATAGTCCTGTGTAATTGGTGCGATTTCACTTCCGCCGTTGGTATCAAAGGTTATTGTGTACTGATTGATTTCCCATTGTGCTTTAACCGTTATATTCTCCGCCGGCATGGTTTCGGGGATTTCCTTATCCCAACCCTTAAAGGTATAACCTTTTCTTGTCGGGTTGGCGGGAGCGGCAATCTGCGTACCGTAGTCCTGTGTAATTGGTGCAATCTCACTTCCGCCGTTGGTATCAAAGGTTATTGTGTATTTATTCGTATTCCACACGGGATAGAGCGTCAGCGCCTCGTTTTTGGTATAAATATCTTCAAAGTCATATACCTTTTCGCCGCCGTCAACGGTTGCCCAGCCTACTTGCGTGTAGCCCGCGCGGGTGAACAAAGCGCCGCGCAGGGTAAGAATATTGTTGTGGGGTTTCATATCCGTCACCGCACTGCCGGTGCCGTATGTGCCGGGGAGGTAAATCACCTCATAGTCGCCAGTGATCGAAAGCATGGAAACATCGGCAGGTACGGTATCGCCGGGTTTATAGCAGTTCCCATTTTCATCCGACCAATACAGCTGCGCGTCTTCCGAAATGCCGTCCGGGCGGGGCAGTCCCTCGGCAGAGGGTGCAGTAAAGCTCTCGCTGCTTTTCACAATGATTTGAATATCCTCGGAGCTGCCGCCGAGCGTTCCGCCGCCAAGGTCAAGGGTAACGACCTTCAGCCCGTCAGAACCCAGTGTGTCAGGGTTCAGGACTTCAAGGACAGGGCGGAAACCGACGCTCGGGTCGGAGTACGTAGCATCGCAGTTGATCCAGAAGCGGGGCGAAGCGCACCCGCGAACCGCACGGCGCGACGCGTTGCGAGAAACAGTATCCTGTCCCCACAAATACAAATACATATCATTCCAGTTTTGGATATATCCGCTGTTCTTATTCAGCATCGTGTCCCATTCGTTGCTTTGGGGCACGCCGCGTTCGGAATTGCCCAAACCTATAAAGTTACTTCCCACAGACGGTGCGCGCAGGGTATAGTCCACGCCGCCGCTGGCATAATCTTTGCCGAAAATCAGACTTTTCGTATTTAAGTCATCCCAGCTTACCGTATGCGTTACGACATAGTCCGCAATGAATAGGCTGTGGGGATATTTATTCTTCTGAGCATACTCCTCGGTGGTTGCCATTTCCGATGTGAGCTTATAAGCGTTGACCGTGCCTGCATAGGTAAAAGGCACATAATGAAGTGTGCTGTCAGGCAAATTGCTGTTTACCGTTCCGGGGATGTTCATCGCCGACAGGTCAAAATAGTATCTGCCACCAGGGGCGAGGGTAAACTGCTCGTCAGGCTGACTTTCCACCGTCAGCGTGACATCCGCAAAAGCACTTGCAAGGTCGGTCTTGCAGTCACCGTTATACTGCTCGCTGAATACCTTCATGGTATAGTCGCCCGGTGCAATGTCAGACGGGATTTTGATTTCAACCGTTCCGCTTTTGGCAGTAGGTTGTGCTACTCTGCCGTAATACTGTGCGCCGTTGTTATCCGCCAGGATGACAGAGATATATTCATTTTTCCCTGTGGTCGCCCCTTTGTAATTCAGCGTAACGGTATCGTCGGGGGCGGCGCTGACAGTTTTTTCCGTTACAGCAAAATTGCGTCTACTATCTAAAAGCGTCAATTTCCACTCGTTTCCGCTGTATTTGGAAACTTCTGCCAATCCTCCGTCAGGCTTTCCGCCCACGGCGGCAGATGCAAAAAGGACAGAGTTCAGATTTAAGTTAAAAGCGGGACGAACAGTCCGATGATTATTGAAAATGAGGACAGAGAACCCAGAGTATTGGACAGAACCCTCACTACGCACGACGGCGAGACGATATTTATCGGAGCCGGGGGAGCGCAGCCACCAACCGCTATCCACCCAATTCGGATGTGCAGGATTCAAGGCACGCAGATCGTTGTTTACAGCAATAGCCTCTTTTGCGGAAAGTGGCCAGAATACAGCGTTATCCACCTGCCCTCCCGCTACACAGTCGGTATTCTCTCCGTCGTAACTTCCGCTTGTCAGCGTCCGTTTCTTTACGGCAGCATTTTCTTCTGTCGTCAGCTTTTCCGCAAGCGCATCTATCGCGGTTTTCAAATTACTCGGTGCGTATTCGTTGTTTAATATGGTATCGACAAATGGTATAACCCCCATAGCGCCTGCCGCAAGCAGGGTAATATCCCCCTTTGAGCTTGTAACACCGCTTCCGTCATAGCCGATAACTCGCCATGCAGCGGGATTATTTTCATGGTTTTGCCCGAAATACACAGTCGGTGCGGTCGCTGTGTTTACATTTTTACTTAACACACTTAGTGCATCTGCACCAAGCTGTATCGCAGCAGAGCCCTCTGTCCCAACCTCCTCGGCGAATACGCTTATCGGCGTAAGGCAGAGCATCATGCATAAAGTCAGCAGGATACTAAGTATTCGTTTTTTCATTTTTCGCCACCTCCGTTATATAAATTTAATCAAGAGCAGTTATTGTAATAGTACCTCTAAAGCCACCGAGATAAGTATTGTATGCCGAATTTTCAAACCACAACTGCAATGTAATGTCTTTATTTGACGCATCATACATTCTGTTGAAATTAAAGGAATGTTGATCATTGGTATACGGTATTTTTGCCCCGTCCCTTTTTATTCGTGTAAGCTCCCTGCACAGATCGTTATCATAACCGTCCGTCATCTGAATAGAGTAATTGCCGCTGTTGTTAAATTCGTTTGAACCGACTTCGAGAGAACCGCTTAAGCAGACATTGTAAATATGTCCTTTTTTGAGGGTAATATTATTCATGTAGGATGAAATCAAGCCGCCCTTGTTTATTTTTTGGTAGACAGAAATATTGACACGACTGTTATTCAGTACTGTCCTCGGAGCGTTTGCCTCTCCGTAAAAATATCCCGAACAACTGCCGTTCTGACCTGCATCACCTTTGTCGCCTTTATCTCCTTTGTCACCCTTTTCGCCTTTTTCACCGGTGTCTCCTTTGTCTCCTTTTTCACCGTCAGCACCTGTGGCTTTCACTCCCGTATCGGTCGTTCCAATCCACCAGTTGCCGTTTTCGCCGATGAACGGGGTGTTACCGTCTTTGCCGTCTGCGCCGTTTTGTCCGTTTGTTCCGTCCTTACCGTCAACACCGTCTTTTCCGTTAAGACCATCTTTGCCGTCAACACCGTCTTTACCGTCAACACCGTCTTTGCCGTCTGCGCCGTCCAGACCTTTCAAAATTGAAAGATCGTAAAGGTTAAGCCATGTTTCATCGCCGACATAACGCCACTGTAAGTTATTTTCATTTACACGGAACTCAGGTGTTTTTCCGTTTGCTCCGTCCTTACCGTTCTCTCCGGCATCTCCTTTATCTCCCTTGTCGCCTTTTTCACCGTCAACGCCTGCGGCTTTTACGCCAATGTCGGTCACTCCGAGCCACCAGTTGCCGTTTTCACCGATGAACGGCGTATCACCGTTTTTGCCGTCAATACCATCGACACCGTTCTTTCCGTCGATTCCGTCTTTTCCGTCAAGACCTTTCAAATTAGAAAGATCGTAAAGATTTAACCATATTTCGTCACTGACATAACGCCATTGAAGATTGTTTTCATTTACACGGAACTCCGGTGTTTTTCCGTTTGCTCCGTCTTTACCGTTCTGCCCTGTGGGTCCCTTTATATCGGAAATGGCAACAAGGTTTTGCCAGTCTTCTCCCTCATAGCGCCACTGTATATATTCTGTTGTTCTTTGTACCTCTATGTTTTTGCCGTCAAGACCGTTTTTGCCGTCAATGCCGTTTTTACCGTCAAGACCGTTCTTTCCGTCAGTGCCGTCTTTGCCGTCAAGACCGTTTTTACCGTCAGTACCGTCTTTGCCGTCAATGCCGTTTTTTCCGTCAGTACCGTCTTTGCCGTTAAGACCGTTTTTGCCGTCAAGACCGTTCTTTCCATTAGTACCGTTTTTTCCGTCAGTACCGTTTTTTCCGTCAAGACCGTTCTTTCCGTCAGTGCCGTCTTTGCCGTCAAGACCGTTTTTGCCGTCAATGCCATTTTTACCGTCAGTGCCGTCTTTACCGTCAGCACCATTTTTTCCGTCAAGACCGTTCTTTCCATTAGTACCGTCTTTGCCGTCAATGCCGTTTTTACCGTCAGTACCATTTTTACCGTCAGTACCTCTGAGCGTGTTAAGAGCTACAAGATCGTGCCATTCCTCTTCGGCGGTATCTTTCCATTGGATTGCTGTGCCGTTGTTTCGCACCTCCGGCAACAGGGTTTTGCTATTTTCCGCCTTGCTGCATACGGCAGCAAATGCAATGCAAAGTACAATGCAAAGCACAAGACAGAGTGCGGTGGTAATACAGTATATTCGTTTTTTCATTTATCATTGCCTCCTCTCAAATATTGTGAACGGTATTTATCAGCAAACAGGGCAACACCCTGCTTTAAGACCTCCATTTGGGTTTTTAAATAATATTCATCCTCAAACATAGCATAGTGTACACAGGCACGGACAAATATAAAAATCAGCGGTGTAATCACCGTGTACGGAATGCCGATTTTCGGCTCAAGTCGCTTTGCATACTCGGTATAGCGCTCATTTACCCCCTCAAAGAATTTCTTGCCGTGCTCAATATATTTCGGATGGGTATAGACCTGATACATCAACCGATATTTTTTGCCGTGCTTCTTTGCGGTCCAATACGGAACCTCTTTCACAAATCGAACAACATCCTTCGGGTCGGTGGGAGCTTTTTCCATAAAATCATCCTCGACCTTTTCCATACAGTATGCAGTTGATTCAATAATCAGTTCATCAACACTGTTGAAATAGGAATACAGATTTCCCGTTGTACAGCCACACGCTGCCGCCAAAGCCTTGATGCCCGTACCTGTCAATCCGTTTTCAGCATAGCATTCAAAGCATTTTTCCATTATTTCCCTCTTACGCTCGTTGTGCTGTTCCTCTGTTGTTCTCATAATGTTCGCTTCCTTTTGATAACTAATCGATTAATTAATTATAGTATAGCACAGAGCTACGGCAATTTCAACAATTAATTAAGAAAAAATCGCAAAATATTAAATTTTTATCACATCTGTCGGAAACTTTACTGCTATAGCAGTACCCTTTTCCGAACTTTCTTCCACACGAACTTTACCATTGTGCAGTGCAACGATTTCCCACACCAAAGAAAGTCCCAATCCAACTCCGCCGTATTCTCTGCTTCGGGATTTATCCACACGAAAGAAGGGCTGAAAAATACTTTCTCTGTATTGTTCGGGGATGCCGTAGCCGGTATCCGCAATCGTAATAACAAGCTGATTGTCTTTGTTCATTACGGTAATATTCACTGTACCGTCAAAACGGTTGTAGCGTATAGCGTTTTCGGTCAGATTATATAACAAACGGTAAATCAGCGTATCACTGCCTGTCATAACAGCATCGCCCGTGCTTTCAAGTGTAACATTGTTCTTCTCTGCAAGGGGTGCAAGGTCAGTGAAAATCTCTTCTACCATAGGTCCTATCTCTATGCGGTCGGCACACGATACTGTGCGAAGCTCGCTCATTTCCAACAGGGTTTTTGTCATTTGCGTCATTCGTTCGGTCTGCTCACGCAACAATCGGAGAAACTCTGCCGTTTCAGGCGATACCTCGGGATGCTCTGCCGAAAAAAGTTCAAGCTGTGCCTGCATAAGCGAAAGCGGCGTGCGCAACTCATGTGCGGCGTTTCCCGTGAACTGTCGTTGAGCGGTAAATCCCTCATCAAGACGGTCAAGCATCAGATTGAACGACTTGACAAACTGTCTCAGTTCAGGCGGAACTTCTTCGGTTATCTTCATATCCGTCAAATTGTTAGGTTGAACCTTTTCAACCCGAGCGGTAAAAGTACGCAGAGGCTTCAGCGCATGCCCGCTTAAAAAATACGCAAGCACACCGCCTAACAATGTTGCCGCCGCCGTAATATACCAATTGGTAGCGATAAAGGATTCCTGTGCTCCGTTGATTACGATAGTCAATTCACGATCAAGCTTTTCGTGTTCGGGATCAAAAAAGTCAGGTTCTCCTTTGTCCGTATCACCGTAACCTGTAACATAAGAGCCTATGGAATCCATATAATGGCTGCCGGAATAGCCGATAAGAACATTCATAAAAATGCAGGTGGCTCCGATAAGAAGTGCAGTCATCAGAGTTATGCGCCATTGCAAGGATAGCTTTTTCATACTTTTTCTTCCTCCATAACATATCCTTCACCAATGCGATTGCGAATCGGGTCATAGCCGAGTGCCGCACGCAGTTTCTTTCGTAATGCAGAAATATGTACTCTTATTGAATTGCTGAAATTGTCAACACTGTTATCCCAAACATGGTCGAGCAGTTCTTCCTGACTGACGGGGCGACCTTGATTAAGAAGTAAATATTCAAGTATTCCGATTTCTTTTCGGGTAAGTGACAGCTCCTGACCGTCAGCAACGGCAACACGGGCTTTGGTGTCAAAAGCAACCTTTCCACAGTTCAAAACAACATTGTTTTGTGTAAACCGACGGCGAGTCAGACTGCGTATTCTTGCCTCAAGCTCCTCCAAATGAAAAGGCTTTGTCAGGTAATCGTTTGCTCCGGCATCCAGCCCCTCCACCTTGTCGGCAACCTCACAGCGTGCCGAAAGAATTAACACTCCGGTATCTCTGTCGGTTTGTCGCAGAGTTCGCAGTACCGTCATCCCGTCTGCACCGGGTAAATTCAGATCAAGTAAAACAAGATCGTACTTTTCTATTCCGAGCAACTCATTTGCTTTGTTTCCGTCATAGCAAAAATCAACGCTGTATGCCAATCTTTTAAGGCTGCGAACAATTGTCTCGCACAGTGCACGCTCGTCTTCAATTACTAAAATACGCATAGAAACTCTCCTTGTTGTGTTTTCATATTGTTGTGTTTTCATATTTCTTTGATAATTTAATTATATCATTATATCGCTCAGGCATAAAGTTTTTGTTAAGTTTTCGTTCTTAACAGGGATTTTACATCCTCTGTGCTACAATGAGAGCACAAAAGAAAGGAGTGACCGAATTGACTCGAAAGAAAAAAGCCGTATTTCAGATCGTACTGATTATCTGCGGAATTACGATGCTGTGTTACGGAGCTCTGCGTGGAGAGGCAGAAACCGTGTTAAGCAAGGCAATCCGGCTGTGTTTGGAGTGTGTGGGAATTGGATAACAAAGAACCGAAGAAAAAAAGAGGCGGTGTATCGCAGTTCCTCTCACGCTTTCGATGGCTTATTCAAGCAGGAGCAACTTTGCTGAGTAATATTCATCTGCCGAATTTATTAAAGGGCAGAATTTATCAAGGCAAAGGAAAGGCTGTTTGCGTTCCGGGACTGAATTGCTATTCCTGCCCTGCGGCATCGGGTGCATGCCCAATCGGCTCGTTTCAGGCTGTGGTGGGTTCGTCAAAATTCAGTTTTTCATATTATATCACAGGATTCCTCATATTGATAGGAGTTCTGCTCGGGCGTTTTATCTGCGGTTTTTTGTGTCCGTTCGGATGGCTTCAGGAACTGTTACATAAGATACCGACAAAAAAGCTTTCCACTAAAAAGCTGAAGCCGCTGACATACATAAAATATGCAGTTTTGCTTTTTGCTGTAGGTTTGCTGCCAATGCTCATTACAAACGATGTGGGTATGGGAGATCCTTTTTTCTGTAAGTATCTTTGTCCTCAAGGGGTACTTGAGGGGGCAATCCCTCTTTCCGCCGTCGATTCGGGAATCCGCGCCGCACTGGGTGCGCTCTTTTCGTGGAAGCTGGGCATATTGATTGCGGTAATCGTACTGAGTGTACTTTTCTACAGGCCGTTCTGCAAGTGGCTGTGTCCTCTCGGTGCATTTTATGCATTGCTTAACAAGGTGTCGCTTTTCGGAATGAAAGTAGACAAACACAAATGCATTTCCTGCGGAAAGTGTGCCAAAGTATGCAAGATGGATGTAGATGTAACCAAAACTCCCGACCACACCGAATGCATACGCTGCGGTAAGTGTATCCGTGCCTGTCCTACCAAGGCGGTCAGCTTTCGCTACGGCTTTGGCAAAGGAAAAGAAAATGATTGTCCCGCTGAAAAAGCGGAAACAGCAAAACAAAAAATTGAAACAGAAATTGAAACAGAAATTGAAACAGAAAAGGAGTAAACACCATGAAAACAACAAAAATTTTAACCTTACTGACTGCCTTGATGATGTTGTTAAGCTTTGCCGCCTGTGGCACAGCCAAAGGCAATACGACGAATACTACTGCAAATAAGAAAAGCGAAACGGCTATGCTGACAGCTGTGAATCCGAAAACAAAAGACGAGGCCGCCGACCTGCATCAAAAACTGATGGCACAGGAAAATGCTATTCTTTCCGAAAACAGCAAACTTTGGGAAAAGGTATTTCTTTCAGCCGATAAGGGTATGGCGAAGATTGAGGACGGCGGAAACTACGGTGATTTTCTTCTGAAAACGATTGACGGTATCAAGGATCAGTTCAGTGCAGATGAGTTGAAGCTGCTTAATGAAGGCGCCGAAGAGATTAAGGAAATTGAAGGAAAGCTGACAGTTTTGGAACAAAAATTTCCCGGATGCGGAGAAAAACCGTCTGATGGAGATATGAGCGTTCCGGCTGAAAACGGTAAGCCCATCGAAAAGAATAATCTGATGAAATTCCCGACATTTGACGGCAAGGATCTTGACGGAAATGAAGTTAAGAGCAGTACGCTTTTTGCAAAAAATACCGTTACTGTAGTAAACTTCTGGTTTACCACCTGCAATCCCTGCGTGGAAGAACTTGCCGACCTGGAAGCTCTGAATAAACAGCTTGCAAAAAAAGGCGGAGCAGTAGTCGGAATCAATTCATTTACACTTGACGGTGACAAAACGGCTATCTCTGACGCAAAGAATATTCTGGCAAAAAAGGGTGTGACCTACAAAAACATTTGGTTTGATTCAAAAAGTAAAGCCGGAGAATTTACATCCGGATTGTACTCCTACCCCACAACTTATGTTGTCGATAAAAACGGTAATATTGTGGGAGAGCCGATTGTCGGTGCAATAACCTCCGAAAAGCAGTCTGAAAAGCTGCAAAAGTTGATTGATCAGGCAATTGCAAACAGCAAGAACTGATGTGTGCCTGTCACGACAAAGTATCAATAATGCATATTTTCAGGTTCTGTAAATTTTACATATAGATTCCAACAAATATGCCAATAATTAAGCCCATATAATTTTTCGTACAACAAAACCTCCTGCAACGGATTTTACTCTGTGCAGGAGGTTTATTCTTATTTCGATATTTTATATTTCATCATTATATCTCTATAAAAATTTTTACATAGCTGTAACGCTGTTTATCATCACAATAAATTTGTATTCTGTTCAAGCATTAAAAAAGAGGCTCTTTCGAGCCTCTTTACCGCAAATGTTCTACCCTATTTTATTGTAGAGTTTGTTACTGTCAAAATGCAAATATCAAAACTGCCGATGCGAGAAAAAGTGCAAAAGTAATCGGCTGAATTTTTATGTATTTTTCAACTTTTGCAATTCGTTCTTCCGAAAAAGCATTTGATTGTACTACTTTTTTGTAATCTCGATAAGACATTACAAACATAAAGATTGAAGCAATTATAAATACAGTATAAAACACATATAAATAACTTTCCAAAAGCGAACCAAAATATTTTGTAATCAAAGAAAATGCAAAGCAAGCTGTCTGGAAAATCGGAGCTAAAATACAGGCTTGGATTGTTCTGTCGCATTTATCCTCCGGTCTGTCATCCTCTTCATTGGGTAAAAAATAATCATCTGCAAGGCTTGAATTAATATGAACCCTCTTACGGTAGAGTTTTAATAAAGCTGCAATCAACAGCAATAAAAACATTGCTAAATTACTGTAAATATAGATTGAAAATTCAATACCGTGAAAGACATAAACTAAATCTCCGTCGCTATACATAGTTAAAGCATAAAAATAAGCATTAACTATAACTACCCAAGCATATATTCTTTTAACCTTTTTAAAAAGTATGCATATTGTTGCAAAGTGCATTGCAAACAGCAAAAGCAACAAAGATATAAACACAATCAAATCATACGGATTATGTGTTTTAAAAAAATTCATAAAAGGATAAAAATTCAAATACAACGCAGTTGTGGGAAACATAGTTAAATCCGAAGTAATTATGCAATAACCAATGTTCACAAACAGCAATAATATAAATAAGCTTTGTAATCCTACGACAATTGAATAATAAATTTTCTTTGCTTTCATTTTAAAACATCCTATCTGTTATTTTACTTTTCATATTTGACTATATCAAAAAGAATTCAAACGAAATCAATAATGTGTATGGTGATATCATGGCTGATGAGATTAATACACAAAGGAATTTTTTTGGTCAATTCGGTTTTTCCGAATACTATTGACGAAAAAATCACAATGTCGGCAACAAAAGGCTTTGCTGTAATAACTGCTCATATTAAATTCTTATTGAATGTATTAGATTGATTTTTAGTGATTAAGTGTGTACAATGTATATTGGGAGGTATCTATGGGAAAACAAAATTATTTTTTCAGCGGAATTACGGACATACTGATTCTTGCCATTTTGTGTGAGCATGACAGTTATGTGTATGAAATTGTAAAATTCATAAAAGAAAAATCAAACGGATGCCTGTCCATATCTCAGAACACCGTTTACGCAGTCACCTACAAGCTTGTTAACGAAGGAAAAATCAGCGAATATTCAAAGCTTGTCGGCAAAAAGCGCACACGAATTTATTATCATATTGAGGACGAAGGTCGGGCATATTATGAAAACCTTTTGGAGAGTTTTCATAATGCATACAGCGGTGTAGAGAGTATTTTAAATATTTTAAAAGAGGACAAGGGCAATAAGCAATAACGGGGATTCCCTATGTTGTCAAGAAAATAAGGACAGGCAAATACATCAAAAGACTTATTGCGGTTGTACTTATTCTTGCACTCATATCAACTGTTACATACTGCATTGTTTTGCATGAAGACCATCAGATTACCAAAAGACAGGAAGCTGTTATAGCCGAAGATGTAATCGAATAGTATAAATTCCGTTCGGATATTTTTAAAATTTACAGACCGATTTCAAATTTGATTTTGAAGTCGGTCTTTTTTTTTGTATATACGCTTCTTACGCAATGAAAATACATATTCTGATTGTATTGTATCAATAGACATTGTAAAAAGCAATACTTATTAATATTTTCTTTATCTAAAAGTCATATATTCATATCTGCCAATGCTTGAATAACCATATGCAAACATAGCAAACAATATAAATACTGACCAAAATTTCAAAAATTTTATAGCCGTATCATATTTCGATGTTGTGTACATTTTGTTTAAGTCATCTAAATAAGCAACTATATTATTAATTAGAATAGATAATGATGCGCCGCCCCATGATGCTACTATTGAAATATGTACACCCGCTAAATTAAATGTCAAAAGCAGCAACACCCCATTTATGACAAAGAATAGTGCAATCAGTTTTGTAAGCGTATCAGAACGAAGGCTCTCATAGAATCGCCAATCTTTCGATTTATAATAATTATTAGCATAAAGGCACAAACACAATATTCCGCTTAATATAAATATCACAGTATTTACCGTGTTATCAGAACTATCAATCAGTTTAAATAATGTGAGCAAGAATATAGCAACTGTCAGTACAACATCAAAAGCAAAATATATCAAATATGACTTTACAATACGTTTGTTGCCGTTTAACTTTTTCGGATTGACTTTACTGTAATCTATAGTTTCAAAGTCTATTTTATTGTTTTCCGTCATGTCAAACACCTCATCTCGCCCATTCTCTTTTTTTCGTTGGTTGGATACCAATATAATGACTAATTTTATCAATATCGGTTTTGGGATTATCTGTCCAAAGAATGAACTCAACCATAATCAAAAGAGAATGGCTTAACAGATTTCATATCATTAACTACAAACATGCCTATAGGCTTGTATTTGAGTATATTGAAACCTTTTATAATACCATTAGGATTCACAGCCACTGCGACTATATGTCTCCTAATGATTTTGAAAAATTGTTTGAGAGGGTATCTTCTCTGCCAGCAGCTTAGTTGGCAGAACTTCTCATTTTATTTTGTGCTAAATCTTGACACAGAACCAAGTATTTTTAATTTCACTTGCTTCTCACCCCTAATTACTACTTAATTTCTTAGTGTTAAAAATAATACATACTATAGAAAAGATAAAAGTTAGAATTGAAACGACCATAATCGGAATTTCATATGTCGCAAAATCAAAATATCTAATATTATATCGTATAAATGTAACTGTAAAATTATAAGCTGAATGTATTAGTATACCAGGTACTAT
>UMCX01067705.1_pt1 | contig 12389 bp, 9 predicted proteins | sample 1964341 | NCBI WGS metagenome assembly UMCX01 (sample SAMEA4835979, study PRJEB28245) | human gut metagenome | biome: gut microbiome; material: fecal sample | place: Denmark | collected 2008
TAATGCGCTTTCCATGTCCTTCTGAAACTCCTGCGCCGCCTTTGTTCGAAGCGCTGTCAGCCTCTGTGCCAGCTGTGCTAACATTTTTTCGTTCTCAGAAAGTTCCCTGCGCCTTTGCTCCAGCCATTCCTCCTGGTGCAGCAGGCGATCCAGCTCCTGATTTTTCTGTTCTGCGTAAGCCAAAACTTCTTCTATGGTGCTGCCGTATTTATCTTTTAGGTGATTGACCGTATTTAAACGATTTTCCGTCTCTGAAAGCTGTTCTTCATCAAATTCGAGATCGGACAGATATTCCGAAACTGCCCGATTAAAATCGTTCAACAGTCCGTCCACATCCGCCAGCAGCTGTACCAGCTGTCCGAGTCCGTCATCACAGGATAATACCTGTGACAGCTCCCGAAGCGCACGCCCGGTCAGCTCCCCGGCTCCGTTTCCTTCTTCCTCTCCGGTCAGTCCGTGTACCAGATTCAAAGTCTCTACAATCTTGCGCCCGTTCACCATCCGACGGTAATCACGTTCCAGCTGCTCGTCCTCACCTGCCTGCAAATTTGCTTCTTCAATTTCATCCCGCTCGAACTCTGCGAGGGAAATTTCCCGTTTGCGCGTCTGTTCGTCCAGCTCGTTTTCCGTAATCTCCTGCAGAATCACGCTGTGCTCACGCCAGCAGGCAGCATACGCTTCTTTTACACGGGGTAGCTCTTTTTCCGCATATGCGTCCAGAATTTCCAGATGCCTCTTCGTCTGCAAGAGGATCTGGCTGTCATGTTGTCCGTGAATATCGATCAAAAGCCCTGCCAGCTCGCGCATCTGGCGGATCGGCACAGTCTCCCCGTTAATCCGGCAGATACTTCGGTTTGGCATGACCCTTCTCTGTAAAATAATCTGATTGTCCTCCGCCGGAAGATCCATCCGGCGAAGTGCCTCCCTCACTTCTTCTGACCCTTCAAAGGTCAGCTCGATCAACGCATATTCCGCACCCGTCCGGATCATATCCCGATCCGCCTTTGCGCCAAGCGCCAGCGCCACCGAGCCAAGAATGACGGATTTTCCGGCGCCCGTCTCGCCCGTCAGAATGTTCAGTCCCGGCTGAAAGAACACTTCCGTCTCTTCAATCAGCGCCAGGTTCCTGACATGCAGACTCACTAACATTGTTTGGCTCAATCTTGTACTCCCTTTACTGTTTCATCAGTTCCCGGATTTTTCCCATCAGAATCCGGGTATCCTCTACGGAACGAACTGCAATCATAATCGTATCATCGCCTGCGATACAGCCGACCACTTCCCCGAAATGAATGGCATCCAGCGCAGCCGCCACTGCCATCGCCATTCCGGAAACCGTCCGCATGACCAAAATATTCTGCGCCATATCCATCGATACAAAGGCGTCCCGCAGCACGCGGATATACTTGTCCGACAGCAGCTCATTTTCTTTTTTCAGAATCACATATTTCTGCCGCCCGTTTCCGGTCGGAAGCTTGGAAAGGTTCATCTGACGGATATCGCGGGAAATTGTCGCCTGCGTCACCGTAAATCCGGCTTCTTTTAATTTTTCCGCAAGCTCTTCCTGGGTTTCGATCTCATAGCGGGATACCAGCTCTGCAATTTTCTGATGTCTGTTCTGTTTCATTCCTGTTTTCTCCCCTTACAGACGGTTAATCGCTCATCTTCCGATGCAGCACGTCCAAAAAACCGGCTTCACTGATTTTGATAATCGAAGTCGTCTTGATGCTTTTGGTTACTCGCACCTCGTCAAGCGGAGCCAGCTCCACGTTTCTCGCCCCATCAAAGCATGCCTCAATCCCGGTCTCTTCCCGCCCCGCCTTGCCGATAATCCGGATAATAATCTCATCGGCCGCCCGCAGGACGATGCTTCTCGTCTGCAGGGTATGCGGACAAACCGGCGTCAGCAGAATCATCTGAGCGCCCGGCTCTACCAGAGGACCGCCTGCCGACATGTTATACCCGGTTGAACCAGTCGGCGTCGCAATGATAATGCCGTCCGCATGATATTCCTTTAACAATTTTCCATTTACATAGATCTGAAAATACAACATTCGCAGATGGCCGCAGCGCGTGATCGTGATATCATTTAGTGCACTGTTTTCCTCTTCCATCCTACCCTGCCGGTAAATCTGTCCGCACAGCATCATTCGATCTTCTACCTGATAGCTGCCCGCCACCAGCCGGTCTATTGCATCTTCCATTCCATTTTTTTCTACTTCTGTCAAATAGCCGAGGGTTCCCAGATTGATCCCGAGCATCGGAATCTGGCTATCCGCCGTATCCCGCGCCGCCCGCAGCATCGTCCCGTCCCCGCCCAGTACCAAAATCGCATCCGTCCGGTCTCCCTCCCTCAGAAGAATCCGCTTCCATTCCTCTTTCGGAATTTCATCCGCATAAACACTGCATGACGCCTGCCGCAGCTTCAACAGTTCCTGCACCCGTCGGGTGATCTCCAGATCCGGATCTTTCGGGCGGTTCGTAATGATAATAAAATGTTTCATAATTCTTTCCCCTGCCCGGATTTTTATTCTTTGAGCGTCTCGTGTGCCTGCTCTACGATGCTCGCAATCAGCTGGCGATTTTCTTCTGTTTCGGAAATACCGCCTTTAGCAGCCTGTGTCTCTTCCAGTGCAGCCTCTGCCGCCTGTTCGCTTTCATAGGCTTCCGGCTGCTCTTCTTTCTGTATAAAAATCAGATATTCAATATTTCCCTCAGGTCCCTTGATCGGCGACCAGGTCAGCCCCAACACGGAAAAATGTAAAAGCGCAGCAAAATCCATAACCTTTGCAATGACCTCGCGGTGCACTGCCGGATCGCGGACAACGCCCTTTTTCCCGACCTTTTCCCGACCTGCCTCGAACTGTGGTTTGATCAGACAAACCATCTGCCCGCCGCATTTTAAAAGTCTCCATGCCGGAAGCAGGATTTTCGTCAGAGAAATAAAGGAAACATCCACCGATGCAAAATCGAGGTCATCTGCAATCTGATCCCTCGTCAGATACCGGAAATTCGTCTTTTCCATGCAGACAACGCGCTCGTCCTGCCGCAGCTTCCACGCGAGCTGACCGTGTCCGACATCGACGGAATAAACCTTTTTCGCCCCGTTCTGCAGCATGCAGTCCGTAAAGCCCCCGGTCGAAGAACCGATATCCATACAGATATCACCCTCCAGTGTGATCGGGAAGCACGCCATCGCCTTTTCCAGCTTCAGACCGCCGCGGCTCACATAACGCAGCGAGCTTCCCTTTACCGTAATTGTCACCTTCGATTCATCGAACATGGCTCCCGCCTTGTCCTCTCTCTGTCCCTGGACAAAGACCTCTCCCGCCATAATCACAGCCTTGGCTTTTTCTCTTGATTCTGCAAGTCCCTGCTTCACTAACAGGACATCCAAGCGTTCCTTCATTTTGCTTCCAGTTCCTTTTCTATCTTTTCCAGGACAGCGGATGTACTGATTCCGATCTCCTGTTTCAAAATATCTACATTGCCGTGCTCTACATATTCGTCCGGAATCGTAATCGGCAGTACCTCGATCGGCAGCTTTTCCTGCTCCACGAGCGTAATTACCTTTTCAGACAGACCGCCACTCGCCACATTTTCTTCCATCGGCACGATCAGGTCGTGGTTCTTTGCAAGGTATCGAACCATATTCTCATCGATGGGCTTGACAAATCTTGCGTTGACAACTGTACAGGAAATGCCTTTTTCTTTCAATGCTTCCCGCACCTCTACCGCAGTCTTTACCATGCTGCCGACCGCAAACAGGGCAATCTTTTCTTCTTCAAACAGCATCTCACTCTTGCCCATTTCGACGTCCGCACGCTTGTCCGCCAGCCCGTCATACGCCTCGCCGCGGGGATACCGGATTGCGATCGGTCCTTTGAAATCATAGGCAAACTTCATCATATCGGAAAGCTCCCATTTGTTTTTGGGCGCCATGATGTGCATATTCGGGATGGACGATAAAAACGACAGATCAAAAATGCCCTGATGGGTCTCACCGTCGCTTCCGACCAGTCCCGCCCGGTCAATCGCAAAGATTACCGGAACATTCTGCAGACAGACATCGTGTAAAATCTGGTCGTAGGCACGCTGCAAAAACGAAGAATAAATCGCCACAACCGGATGCAGTCCGCCAACCGCCAGACCTGCTGCAAAGGTCACTGCATGCTCTTCCGCAATGCCAACGTCAAAAAACCGTTCGGGGTATGCCTTACGGAAACGCTTTAATCCGGTTCCGTCCGGCATCGCCGCCGTAATCGCCACCACATCGGGATGGCGCGCCGCAAGCTTTACCATGACGGTAGAAAAAATATCTGTATAGTTGGCTTTTGTTTTTTTCTTTACCGGAACACCGGTTGCCACATCGAAGGGCTCTGCCCCATGGAATCTCGCCGGATGCTTCTCTGCCGGAGCATAGCCCTTGCCCTTCTGGGTCAGAACATGGATCAGGACGCAGTTTTTGCGCCGCTTCGCCTCGCGGATGACCCGAACCAGTCCGTTGACATCGTGTCCATCCACAGGCCCTAAATAGGTGATCCCCATATCCTCAAACCACATACCCGGAATCACCAGCTGTTTTAAGCTGTTTTTGGCGCGGCGCACACCGGTCACAACGCCGTCTCCGTAACGCGTGTTGCGCAGTGCGTCGTAAATGTTGTCCTTGATGTCCAAATAGGCGTTCGAAGTACGGATGTTATTCAGATATTTGGAAACACCGCCCACATTTTCGGAAATAGACATGTTGTTATCATTTAAAATAATGATAAAGTTCGTCTCCATCCTCGCCGCATTGTTCAGCGCTTCGTATGCCATTCCACCTGTCAGCGCACCGTCTCCGATCACGGAAACAACGGTATTGGTTTTGCCCTGAATATCTCTTGCGCGCACAAGTCCCAGTCCGGCAGAAATCGAAGTGGAGGAATGTCCCGTATCAAAGCTGTCGCAGTCGCTCTCTTTGCGTTTCGGAAATCCGCTCATTCCGCCGTATTTGCGCAAATGGTCGAAGCCCTCGCGTCTGCCGGTCAGCAGCTTATGGGTGTAGGACTGATGCCCGACGTCCCATACGATCTTATCTTCCGGCAGATTCAGCGCGATATGCATCGCCATCGTCAGCTCGACAGCTCCAAGATTCGAGCCGAGATGCCCGCCAGTTACACTGATCTTCTCAATCAGGAACTGACGGATTTCCTCTGCAAGAAGCGGATAATCCTTTGGATTTATTTTTTTGATATCATTTGCCTGCTGTATCTGTTCCAGAAGCATGAGCAGCCCCCTCTTTATTTTTCTCTTGTAATCAGTGCGCGAACCAGATCTTCCAGAAATTCATTTCTCCGGTCAAAGGAAGAAAGAATCGTCAGTGCTTCTTCCGACAGCGCTTCCACATCTTTTTTCGACTGTTCCAGTCCGTTTAACCGCACATAGGTTACCTTATGATTCTTTTCATCGCTTCCAACCGGTTTGCCGAGCACCTCCAGAGAACTGGTCACGTCTAAAATATCGTCCTGAATCTGGAATGCGATGCCGATATTTTCCGCCGCCTGTTCCAGCTTCTTTACCGCCTCGTCCGACGCTCCTGCCAGAACGGCTCCGATCATCAGCGCCGCTTCAATCAGCGCTGCCGTTTTATTTTTGTGGATGTACCAGAGCAGCTCTTTCGTCACCTGATCTGACGGCAGCTCTTCTGCGCAGATGTCCGCGCACTGTCCGCCGATCATACCATAGATGCCCGCTTTGTTGGCGAGAATCTGCAATGCCTTTGCGACAGCAGCGTACCGGGCTGCGATGTCTGCTGCTTCCCCGATCATGGAAAACGCTTCTGCTGCCGTCTCGAACGCTTTGTTTAACAGCGCATCCCCGGCCAGCACCGCCATGCCCTCGCCATACACATTCCAGGTTGTCTTGCGTCCCCGGCGGTATTCGTCATTATCCATCGCAGGCAAGTCGTCGTGTACCAGGGAATAGTTGTGAATCATTTCCAACGCCGCCATAAAAGGCTCCACAATTGCAGAGTTCCCGCCAAACAGCCGGAAGCTCTCTTCCATCAGAATCGGGCGCAGACGTTTTCCACCCGCCAGGGCGCTATAATTCATCGACTCGATGACTTTTTTCTGATAGCCTTTTTCTTCCGGCAGATATTTTGTTAAAACGTCTTCTGCATGAACTGTTTTCTCCGCAAGCGTTTCTTTAAAATTCATCCAGTTTTCCCTCCCCGTTTAAGACGAGAACCTTTTTCTCCACTTTATCAATGCTTTCATTACAGTATTTCAAAAGCTCCATTCCCTTCTGGTATACGGCAAAGGACTCCTCCAGAGAGATATTTTCATCCTCCAGCGCCCTTGTCACCTCTTCCAGACGTAAGAATGCTTCTTCCAGCGTCAGCTCTTTTTCGGCTGTTTCCATTCTTCCTTCTCCTTCACCTGTGCAACAATCCGTCCGTTTTTGACATGGATCGTCACCAGCTCTCCGACCTGTATCCGATTGACGTCGGTTACCGTCCGTCCTTCTGCGTCCGCCACATGGGAAAATCCCTGACTGAGCTTTTCCAGTGGCGACAGGCCTTTTAATTTCTCCGCATATAAGGATACCTGATACCTGCCTTCCCGAAGCTTTTCCTGCATCTGCCGTTCCAGCTTTTCTTCCAGGGAAACCAGATAGCTTCGCTTCTCCCGGATCTGTCCTGCCGGGCTTAAATGAGAAAGGCGGATCTGGTCGTTCGACAGGCGCATCCTCGCAGATGCGATCTGCTGTTTCATCCGTCTGGTATAGCGCAGTGCAAGCTCATCCAGCTGCGTCTGCATCAGCGAATAATCGTAAACTGCAAGCTCTGCACCTGCAGACGGCGTCGGCGCACGCAGATCTGCAACAAAATCGGCGATTGTCGTATCCGTTTCATGACCGACTGCGGAAATAATCGGAACGCTGCAGTCAAAAATCGCCTGTGCGACAATCTCTTCATTAAATGCCCAGAGATCTTCAATGGAACCGCCGCCACGCCCGACAATCATCACATCGACCTTGCAGCGTTCCAGCGCCCGTATTCCGTTGACAATGCTCGCAGGCGCCTGCTCTCCCTGCACGATCGCAGGATACAGGATAATCTGCACATATGGATTGCGTCGCGTCGCAATATTGATAATATCGCGCACTGCAGCTCCAGTCGGTGCAGTCACAACACCGAGCGTCCGGATAAAACGAGGAATCGGCTGTTTATATTCCGGTGCAAACAGCCCCTGCTCCGCCAGCTCCCGCTTGAGCTGTTCAAAACGCTCATACAGCTGTCCTGCCCCGTCGAGCGTAATCGACTTTGCGTACAGCTGATATCTGCCGTCCCGTTCAAATACGTCGATCGTCCCTCCGACGACAACCTGCTGTCCTTCCTGCATATGAAATTTCAGTCCGCTCCGGTTGCCGGCAAACATAACACAGGCAATTGCGCCCTTTCCATCCTTCAGGGTAAAATAAATATGCCCTGAAGAATGGTATTTACAATTGCTCACTTCGCCTTTGACCAGAATGGACTGGAGTAAAAAATCCTGGGTAAACATATTTTTGATATATCCGTTTACCTGGGCTACTGTATAGACATTTTTCATGCGAATTTCGCCAGAATACCGTTTACAAATCCGGAGGAACCTTCCTGTCCGAATTTCTTTGCAAGCTCTACTGCTTCGTTGATTGCGACGCCGGTCGGAACCGTCTCGTCAAACCGAATCTCATAAACCGCAAGGCGGATGATCGTCAGTTCCACCTTTCCCATACGCTGGGTATCCCAGCCTATCGCTGTTTCATTGATCAGCTTATCAATCTCCGGCAGTTTCTCTGCAATTTTTTCATATTTGGAACGGATATAGGCAGCATCCTTTTCGGAAATCTCGGTATCTCCATCTTCCAGGAAAAGGGTGCACTGCTCCGGCATATCGTCCTTCTGATTAAACTCTACCCGAAACAGCAGCATAAAAATCTGTTCTCTCAGCTCTCTTCTGTTCATCTGTTCTCCCATCCGGCTTTCTGCATCAGTGTTTTCCGGCACTCATATTCACGCCTGCGATACGGATATTAACATCCGTTACAGTCAGACCAGTCATATTTTCAATTGCATTCTTAACACGTTCCTGTACCTTCTGGCTGGTAGCCGGAATGTTGTATCCATACTCCATCAGTACAGCCAGCTCAGCTCTTACCTGATGGTTGAATACCTCTACCTTTACGCCCTTTGTCAGACCTTTTACGCCAACCTTGCTCATCAGCTCGTTGGTAATATTGCCTGCCATGGAAGAAACACCTTCTACTTCCGTAGCGGCCAAAGATGCGATAATTGCAACAACTTCATCAGCAATCTGAACAGTGCCGATGTTTTCATCCTCCTGCAGTACATAGGTATTTTTAACGGTTTCTTTTCCCATAATGGCGCCTCCTTTACTCTCACATCTCATTATAACAAAATCCTTCTGGTTTGGCTAGACTTCGTTTCCTGTACAGGCACGAAATCTGTCCGGTATCCGTCACGAGACCTCTGTAAACCAGAAATAAAACGTCCTTTCTCTGTCGGAATCAAGGTACGCTGCCGTTGTTTCCGACTCCGGCAGATATGCGAAGATCCCCTGTTCCTCAATTAACAGCCGGTACACTTCCTGATAAACGGTATCGTCCGCACACTGAAAACAAACCATCGGCGCGCCCTTTTGCGCTGCGCGTGCAAAGATTTCGTCGATTTTTTCTTTGTCCGCACTCTGCAGATACAGTCCCTCATGGCGGTAATACTGATCCTGCACCGCATTGCAGACCGGAAGCAGCTGGTTGTCATCCATCGAATGCGTCCGTTCGATCTCCTGTGTCGTCACGCAAAAATAATCGTAGTTGACCGTTTCCGTCAGCGCTGGCGTTTCTTCCCCTTCTTCTCTCTGATAGGAAGCGTCTCCCCAGGTCGGATCGATGTAATACCAGTCCCCGTCGAGGAAAACGATATTCCAGGCATGTCCTTCCCCGTTCACATCTCCGGTAACGAGCATCGCAGGTATCCCTGCAAGCTGGCACAGATACTGGAACGTCTTGGCATAGCCCTGGCAGACGGAACGCTGGTTTAACAAAACGGAGCAGATCGTCTGGCTGTCTGCACTGCCCTGTTCGTATTCCGTACGCAAAATCAACGCATCATAAATATATTTCGCCTTTTCAAAATCGTCCGTCCCGTCCGGCAGCCCTTCCAGCCAGAGCGCTGCAGCCGCTTCCAGCTGTGCCCGGCGCGAAAGAACTTCGTCCGATTCCAGCGTCCAGGTTCCGGTAAACGTGATCCTGCGAATTTCTGTTCCAAGCCGATAAGTCGTCACCTCATAGCCGTCCGCATAAAAAATTTCCGGGTGATCCGCCATCACATACCGAAACACGCGCTCTACCATTTCCGGATCCTTTACAGAAAGCTCCGTTTCTTCCTGATAGCTTATAAGACTGTTTAAAATCTCCCGGTACAGCTGTTCTTCGTCTCCGGACAGCTGCGAATACCCGTAGGAAAAGGCTGTATCGGACTGTGCCGACAGGTCCTTTTCGCCAAACGGAGCGCCGTCGGCAGTGTTCGTCCAGCCGGACTGCGGTTCGCTGCCTTCGTCTTCCCGGAACAGGTCTGATTCCAGTCGATCTGCCGTATCCGTTTCTGCTTCCTCCAGCCAGTCTTGTCCAATCGTCAAGTCTTTGGACGCATCCCATTCGTTGTCGCAGCCTGCAAGGCACAGCAGCAGAGCTGTGAATATGACACTGCAGAACCTGTAGGCGTTTCGTACAACGCGAATTTTAAAAGAAGCTTTCTGTTCAAAGGCAGCGATTTCTTTTCCATCCGTATTTGCTCCGCCTGCAAGGATTTTTTCCATAGGCATCTCCCGGTCTGTTTAGTTTTTCCCGAATTCGGAAAGTTCCAGTCCCTTATTTCTGTCAAGCACCATGCCGACGCTCCAGGAATTGACAAACAGGAGCAGCGGATTGCCCTTCATATCCTTGATCTTCTTCATATCGGAGGTGCCGACTAACTTCGTCAAATCAACCTCTTCTTTATTTGCAATCCAGCGGATATGCTCATAAGGAAGCGGCTCAAGACGGATTTCAACATTATATTCGCTTTCCAGACGGAATTTTAAAACGTCAAACTGCAGGACGCCGACAACACCGACGATGATCTCTTCCATACCGGTATTGAACTCCTGGAAGATCTGGATTGCGCCCTCCTGCGCGATCTGCGTAATACCCTTGACGAACTGCTTCCGCTTCATGGTATCGACCTGGCGTACTCTTGCAAAATGCTCCGGTGCGAAGGTCGGAATTCCTTCATAAGTGAACTGCTCTTTCGGCATACAGAGCGTATCGCCGATGGAGAAAATACCCGGATCAAATACGCCGATGATATCTCCGGCATAGGCTTCCGACAGGATTTTGCGGTCATTTGCCATGATCTGCTGCGGCTGGGAAAGTCTCATAACTCTCTGGCTCTGGACATGCTTGACGTCCATATCCGCCTCAAATTTGCCGGAACAGATTCTCATAAATGCGATTCTGTCACGGTGCGCTTTGTTCATGTTCGCCTGAATCTTGAACACGAACGCGCTGAAGTCATGCTCTACAGGGTCAATCTGTCCAATGTCCGCGCGGCGCGGCAGAGGCGTCGTCGTCATCTGTAAAAAGTGCTGTAAAAAGTCCTCCACGCCGAAGTTGGTCAGCGCAGAACCGAAAAATACAGGGGTCAGTTCGCCTGCCTGTACCTGCTCCAGATCAAATTCTGCACTCGCACCGTCCAAAAGCTCAATTTCTTCCAGAAGCTTTTCCTTTAAGTTCTCGCCGACAAAGCCGGTCAGCTTGTCCAGCTCGCTAAGCGGAATCTCGGTTGCTTCGCCTTCCTTGGTTCCCTTTTCGGTATCAGAATAGGTGATTACACAGCGCTTTTCTCTGTCGTAGACTCCCTTAAAGCTCTTACCGGAACCGATCGGCCAGTTCATCGGACAGGTTGCGATGCCCAGCTCCTTTTCGATATCGTCCAACAGGTCAAACGTATCGTTCGCGTCGCGGTCCATCTTATTGATAAAGGTAAAAATCGGGATCTTGCGCATAACACAGACCTTGAACAGCTTTCGGGTCTGTGCCTCTACGCCCTTGCTCGCGTCGATAACCATGACTGCAGAATCCGCCGCCATCAGGGTACGGTATGTGTCCTCCGAAAAGTCCTGGTGTCCCGGCGTATCCAGAATGTTGATACAAAAGCCATCGTATTCAAACTGCAGGACGGAAGAGGTTACGGAAATACCTCTCTGCTTTTCGATCTCCATCCAGTCGGAAACTGCGTGTCTGGCTGTCGCCTTACCTTTCACGGAACCCGCCAGGTTGATCGCTCCGCCGTACAGCAGGAATTTCTCTGTCAAAGTAGTCTTTCCGGCATCCGGGTGAGAGATAATTGCAAATGTTCTTCTTCTGTTGATTTCTTCTTTCAGATTGCCCAACGTATTTCTCCTCGTCTTTCTATCAGGAAACATCCGGACCGTCTGCCGGATGCCTCCTGTCTTCATAATCCAAACCAGCCGCCTCCATTCTTCCATGCAGGCAGCCGCATATCTGCACAATTAGAATCAGTGTATCATATTTTCTTCTGTTTGGCACGCATTTCTTTTGGGGATTCGAAACAGCCGTAACAACGCTGCTTTTTCTGCCTGGGACAACGCGCTTGGCGCCTCTCCTACCGGGAGAGTGGATTGATGACGATATTCTGCGCGGCGATTCCGGTCTTGCGCGCCACGATGTCCTCGATCTGCGCACACTGCGCGTCCGACAGCACGGACATGCCGACCACAACATCTGCAGATTCATCCGTGATCGTCACGACAGCGTCCGCATAGCCCCTTGTCTCCAGCAAAATTTCTGCCGCCGTCTCCCGCTCTGTCAGATCAGTCAGCGCGATCATCTCATCGACCGCTTCCTGCTTCTGATTCTCTGCGATGTTGGCGTTATTGATGATCTCTAAAAGCGTCTCTTTATTTTTGGCACGCGTCTGTTCTTTTAAAAGCCGCGCCCCGGAAAGGCTGCTGACAGAACCGGAGTTGGTATAGACCGCTTCGCCCGGGATCTCTCCCTCCTGCACCTCGGCATCCAGCGCCTCTTCCGCAGAATCTGCTGCGTCATCCGTCAGCGCTGCAACATCCTGATCGCTGATCGTCTGCATATTTTCATTCAGAAAATTCTCCGCCGCCACATCCTCCGTATCCGAATCCAGGCTTGCGATGTCCTCTTTTCCATCTTCATCTGAAAGCTCCAACAGTGCTTCCATGTCCGATTCCTGACCGGCAGACGCCCCGACGTCCGCCAGCTCTTCTTCCCCAACCTTTGTCCCTGCAAAATTCAGATACCCAGCCACC
>UMCX01050455.1_pt1 | contig 12270 bp, 10 predicted proteins | sample 1964341 | NCBI WGS metagenome assembly UMCX01 (sample SAMEA4835979, study PRJEB28245) | human gut metagenome | biome: gut microbiome; material: fecal sample | place: Denmark | collected 2008
TTGTCATTAAATTTTAAAAATGTAAAAATAAATTATGAACCAGAGTATTTTACTTCAAATCCTGTGATTGATAGTCAGAATGTATATACTCTAACTATGAATGATAAAGTAGTTGATTCGTCTGAAATTAATATTTCTATTATTGGCACAATTTTAGAAGTTGAAGAATTAGTGAATGATAGTATTGTCGTTAATATTGGACAAGAAAAAGTTAATATAGCAGTTAATATAGAATCTAGTACAGATAAGGTTTCTGGAAATATAGATGAAACACAAAATACTAATGAAGTTAAAGAATATAGTGAAAAAATAGATGATATACAAAATTCAACTGAAGTTACTGATGAAGTATTAGGAATATCTGAAATCGATGAATGTGAAGAAATTACAAAAAGTTAAATTGAATTTGAAGCGATAAATATTTTGGATGCAACTAAGAAATTGACAGAAGAATATAAGAGCAAAAATACTTTTAGATATGTAAAGGATGGTATTGAATATACTACACCAGCATTTGATTTTCATATTTTTTCAACAGAAGCTATTTTATCAGCTCATACTAATGGGAATATAGCAACTAAAGATTTAGATGCAGGGGGACAAGGATTTGGGGCTAGCCAGTCTTCATCATTAAAATTGAATGAGGAGAATTACATTCAAAATAGTGCGGATAATATTACACAAATAAAGAGTGATGGAAATAATAAGAGAAATCTAAAGATAAATATAGTTGAAGGGCAAACATTAATTATTAATGTAGATATGATTGGTGTAGATAAAGATTATTTAGCAAATTTAGTAACTAAAATTAATGACTATGGAAACACAGAGCAAGTTATAGGGAAAGAAAATAATGTTTTGTGGAATTTATATGATAGTTTAAGAGAAGATAAATTATTTACTACTAGTGATTATGCGAAGGTTGGCACTGGGGATTATTTCATGGGAATAATATTAGCTCCTAATGCAAATATTGAATATGGTGCATTAAATGGAAATTTAATTGCTAATAAAGTTAAAAATGATGGCCAGGAGTCTCATAAGTGGGACTTTACAGGGGAATTAGAATATAGCAAATCAACATCAGTAATATTAGAAGGAACAAAGAATTTAACAGAAGGAATGTTTGAGTTCAAAGTTGTAGATAAAGATAATAATGTAGTATCAAAAGGAAAGAATGATAAAGATGGAAATATATATTTTGCAGCAATAAATTATACTGAAGCGGGAACTTACACCTATAAAGTAAAAGAAGTAGTTGGAGAATTAGGAGGAATAACTTATGATACAACGGTATTTGAAGTAATAGTAACTGTAGTAGATAATGGTAATGGGCAATTAATAGCAACAGTAAATTATCCTGAGGATGGAATAGAATTTAGCAATAAATACACTAAAAAGAATGTTATTAATACAACAACTAATAAAAATAATACCCCTAAAACAGGAGATAATGGATATGGGTATATTTTAGTAATACTAATTTATAGAGATATAATTTTTTGATATAATTTATATAATTATTTGTTATAGAGGATGGAGAATTTATGAATGCAAGTAACAAAATATTAGTAGTTGAAGATGACTGGGATATAAATGCGCTGTTATGTAAGATACTAAGTCAAAATGGATATGATGTAAGAGGGGCATATTCGGGATCAGAAGCAAAGATGTGCATTGAGAAAAGTCAATATGATCTTATAATTTTAGATTTAATGTTACCAGGGATATGCGGAGAAGAGTTAATAAAGGAAATTAGAAAGAATTATTTAATGCCAATAATAGTGGAGTCAGCTAAGATAACTCCAGAAGATAAGATTGGAGTATTAAAAATGGGGGCTGATGATTTTATTAGTAAGCCATTTGATATAAATGAAGTTTTGGCTAGAGTAGAGGCACAATTAAGAAGGTATAAAGCATTTTCTAGTTCTAAAACAAATAGCAATAATAAATTAACTCATAAAAATTTAACTTTAGATATAGATAGTAGACAAGTACAGGTAAATGGAATAAACATAAATTTAACAGTTAGAGAATTTGATATATTAGAACTATTAATTAGTAATCCTAACAAAGTGTTTACAAGGGCAAATTTATTTGAGGCAGTTTGGAAAGATGAATTCATTGGAGATTATAATACTGTTAATGTACATATTAGTAATTTAAGAGCCAAGATATCTAAGATAGATAAGGAAAATGAATATATACAAACAGTATGGGGAATTGGATTTAAATTAAAGTCTGAATAGTTAATATTTGTAGGAAAGAAAATTACAATAGGAAATAATATATTTAAAAAATGTAATTATACAATTTAAATAGTGGTTGGTAGAAAATTTAATGAGTTCTACCAACCATTTTTTAATCTTATTTTTTATCTTTGAAACTTAATACTTTCTTAATATTTTCTTTAAGGTATCTTACAACTATGGATATACAATGTAAGTAAATTAAGAATTTAAATAAAAAAAGAAGTGATAGATAAATTAATACTTAGGGGGTAAATAAAAATGAAAAAAGTTGTATTGAAGACATATAACATTACTAAAAAATATGGTGAACAACTGGCTGTAGATAATGTTAATATGACTATTAAAAAAGGTGATATATATGGATTTATAGGTCAAAATGGTGCTGGTAAAACAACATTAATTAGACTTATTACAGGATTAATTCATAAAAGTGGTGGAGAAATAGAGCTTTTAGGGGCAAATGAGGAAAATGAGTTAAATAAGGCAAGAACAATGGTTGGAAGTTTAATTGAATCCCCTTCATTTTATACTAATATGACGGCAAGAGAAAACCTAGAAGTATCTAGATTAGTAAGGAATATACCAGGAAAGAAATGTATAGATGAAGTATTAGAATTAGTTGGATTAAAAGATGTTGAAAAGAAAAAAGTTAAGAACTTTTCTTTAGGAATGAGACAAAGATTAGGAATTGCAAATGCACTAATGGGAAATCCTAAATTGCTTATATTAGATGAACCTATAAATGGACTTGATCCAATGGGAATTGTTGAAATAAGAGAATTATTAAAGAAGATAAATAAAGAAAAAGATATGACAATATTGATATCAAGCCATATATTAAGTGAGCTATCAGAACTTGCAACAACTTATGGAATAATCTCAAATGGAAAATTAATTGAAGAAATTACAGCTAAGCAACTATCCAAAAAATGTAGACAATATATAGATTTAAAGGTTGATAATACAGCTAGGGCGGTAATTTTGTTAGAGAGAGAATTAGGAATAAGTAATTATGAGGTATTAGAAGATAGTAACATAAAGGTATTTTCTAATTTGGATAATGTTGGTGAAGTAAATTCGTTATTATCAAGATCCGGAATTATTGTTGAAAGTATAAGTGTTAAAGGTGAAAATTTGGAGGAATACTTTATGAATAAAGTTGGAGGTGTTTTAAATGCTTAAAGCAATACAAGCAGAATTATATAAGCTATTTAAAAATAGAACATTTAAAGTACTAATATGTGTTGCAGTTTTATTATCTACATTGACAGTAGTTATGTGTTCATCGGTTTTTGAGAAAATACTTAATGATAGTTTAGGAAATATGCCACAAGATCAAAAAGAGGTTCTTATGGAACAATTAACAAGTATGTCTGAAAGTGAAGCAATAGTAACACCAGGCCAACTAGGAATTCAGTTACAAGCTAAAGATATGATGAATCCAACTTCAATAGAAGTATACCATGCTTCATTTGGGTCAGGAGTTATAGAAATAATAATAGGTATATTAGTAGGAGCATTAATAGCAAAAGAATACTCACAAGGTACAATTAAAAATTTCTTAGCTTACGGTAAGAGGAGAGAAGAATTTTACCTAGCAAAATTTGTATCTATGGTTATAGCAGTTACAATAATTTTAGCTGTTATGACAATCCTACCAACCATAGTAGTAACGCTAATGAATGGCTGGGGACAAGCTTTTGAAATTTCACAACTATTAGGAATGATAAAAACATTTGTTGCATCAGTTATTGCGGGTTCAGCAGTAGCAGCATTAGCTATGATTATAGCAACATTAGTAAAAAGTAATGGAGCTACAATAGGAATAACAGTAGCAATATTTATAGGGATTCCTACGTTAGCTAGATTTTTATACGGAATATATCCTTGGTTCGATAGAGTTTATGAGGTATTACCATTTTATAATTCAGCATTAGCAACTTCAATTAAAGCAGGAAATGGAGATTTGTTAAGATCAGTAATAATTTCATTAGTAACAATAGCAATTTCGTTATTTGTGGGAATAAAAATATTTAAGTCGCAAGATATCAAATAAGAAAGGTTAGTAGATTAAAAATGATTAATAGTAAATTAGAAAAGAACATTAAATTAGGCTTTGGGATAGTTATTTTTATTTTAGGAATTATATCATTTATTATATTACCTAATAAAGTAGGAATGCAGATTTCAGTTAGTGGTGAATTACAAAATTATATGTCAAAGATAATTGCTGTTATTATACCAATTGGGATATATGGACTTGGTTTTTTACCCAATGGAAATGGTAAATCAGCAGAAATAAAAAGGAATATAATTTTATCATTATTAGCTATAGTTATTCAAATTTTTACATTAGTTTCAAATTTATAAGGATATTATAAAAGGGGAATAAGTATAAGGGGAGAAATAGTATGTTAGAAATAAAGAACTTTTCAAAAGAATATTCAAAGGGCAAAAAAGCAGTTGATAATATATCTTTAACTGTAAATAGTGGGGAGATATTTGGATTTATAGGTCACAATGGTGCAGGAAAAACAACAACGATTAAATCTATAGTTGGAATATTAGAATTTAGTGAAGGGGATATATTAATAGATAGTAAATCTATTAAGAAAAATGCTATAGAATGTAAAAAAGTAATGGCATATATTCCAGATAATCCAGATCTTTATGAAGCTTTAACTGGAATACAATATTTAAGCTTTATTGCAGATATTTATAAAATAAGTAAAGAACAAAGAGAAAAATTAATTAAATATTATGGAGATAAGCTTGAGTTAACTAAATATTTAGGGGATTTAATTTCTTCATATTCCCATGGTATGAAACAAAAGTTAGCAGTAATATCAGCATTAATTCATAAACCAAAGTTATTAATATTAGATGAGCCATTTGTTGGATTAGATCCTAAGGCTTCTCATACACTTAAAGAAATAATGAGAGAACTTTGCAATGAAGGTAGTGCAATATTCTTTTCAACTCATGTATTAGAGGTAGCAGAAAAATTATGTGATAAGATTGCAATTATTAAAGATGGGAAAATAGTTGCAGAAGGGACTACTGAACAAGTTAAAGGTAATAATTCTTTAGAAGAAGTATTTATGGAGTTGATTGATAATGAGTAATTTATTTATTTTATTAAAAAATTCATTTATAAATAGCACAGGAATTAATTCTTTATCTAAAGGGGTTAGCACTTCTAATGAAAAGAAGAAGTTATTAATTACTACAGCTACATTGTTATTAATAGCAGCAGTAATATGCTTTATGTCAACCACATATTCAATAGCGTTAGCTACAGTATTAAAATCAATGGGATATTTAGATTTAATATTAATAGTTGCTGTATTATTTTCATGTATTTTAAGCTTTATAACATCAATATATAAAGCGCAAGGAACATTATTTAGTTCAAAAGATTACGATTTATTAATGGCTTTACCTATAAGAAATAGTACAATATTAACTAGTAAAATATTAAGTTTAATGTCTATAAACTATATAGGAACAGCACTTGTAATAGTACCGGCTTCAATAGTATATTTTATCTATAATGGAAGTTTGTCATGGATTTTCTTCATTATATTAATAATAGGGTTAATATTTATACCAATGATTCCAATAATATCAGCTTCAATAATAGCTGTTGCTATAACATTTGTATCATCAAGATTTAAGCATAAAAATATAGTAACTACAGTTGTTGGTATGATAGCATTTTTATTAATTATGATACTTTCAATGAATATGCAAAATTATATTAATGAATTTATTGCAAATAGTGACTCAATAGTAAAAGGACTATCTAGCATATATCTACCAGCAATGTATTTAAAAGAAGCTTTAGTAAATTATGATATATTTGCTTTAATAAAGTTTATACTAATATCAATAGTTCCATTTTTAATATTTATTTTGGTATTTAGTAAGACATTTAAAGTTATAAATGGGGAATTATCAGAAAGCTATAAAAAGGCAAATTATAAGGTGTCAAAGTTAGAAGCAAGCAGTGTAATAAAATCATTGATTACGCAAGAACTAAGAAGATACTTTGCAACACCTATTTATGTTATGAATACAGCGTTTGGGATGGTATTATTAGTTGCAGCATCCATTGCAACGTTATTTGTAAGTAAAGAAACGTTAGTGGAATTTTTGGGGTATCCTGAGATAGCTAATATGATTCCAGTTGAAATATTAGTTTTCTTAGTATTTACTATTGGACTATCTTGTACAACAAATTCATCAATATCATTAGAAGGAAATAGGTTATGGATATTAAAATCATTGCCAATAGAACCTAATGATATCTTTAAGGGTAAAATAATAACTAATTTAATAATAACAATTCCAGCATCAATTATAGCAAATGTATTTTTTTATATAGGATTAAAGTTTGATATAAAGTATTTAATATTTAACTTAGTAATTAGTATAGTATTTGCAATTGTATCAGCTATATTAGGAATAATAATTAATTTATATTTTCCAAAGATGGAGTGGACAAATCCAACAACAGTAGTAAAGCAAAGTGCAAGTGTAATGATTACTATTTTGGGAACATTGATATTAATATTAGTAGTTGTAGCAGTATCAGTTGTATTAGTTAAAGTATTCAATATTACAAATATGATGATTATTTTAAGTTCAGTATTAATTATATTTTTAATAGCTTTATTTGTTTCAATTAAGGTATTGAATAATATAGGTAGTGAAAAGTTTAATAGATTATAGAAGAGTTGCCTCTGTGGAATATTCATTTTTTAGAATATTCTATTGAGGTAATTTGCTTATATTTATATAGTGTTGGAAGGATTAAGCATAGAGTATATAATATACTTAAAGAATAAATTGAATTTTGATATTTATAAAATTAGATTTGAATTCATATGCAAATAGATTAAGAGGTTTAATTATAGATGAGTATATCTAGGGGTATATATAATGAATTGATATATAGAATAGGAGAAAATATGGGAATAACATGTATTTTAATACTAATAATTATTGTTTTAATAGCTGTTATTATAGGATATAAAAGAGAGTTTAAAAGAATAAGTAAGCAAATTAATAATAATTTATATGAATATGTAAATATAAAAACAAAATCTGTAGACAAGGATATAGAGTATTTAGTTGAAAATATAAATTTGATTTTTGATTCTAAACAAAGAATTGTTGCAGAAAAGAATAAGAACGAAGAAGAATTAAGAGCTAGTATAGCTAATATGTCACATGATTTAAGAACACCATTAACATCAATAATGGGATATTTGCAAATGGCAAGATTAGAAGAAGTATCGGAAGAGGAAAAAAATGAGTATATAGATATTGTAGAAAATAGAACAAAATCATTACAACAGCTTATTAGTAGTTTTTACGATTTATCTAGAATAGAAGGAAATGAGTATAACTTTAATTATAAAAAGGTAAATTTAAAAAACATATTATGCGAAAATATAGCCGCATTTTACAATGATTTTATTAATAATAATATTAATCCGATTATTGAAGTAGATGAGAATATTAGAGATATTATATCAGATGAAGGAGCTATTACAAGAATTTTTACTAATTTAATAGGAAATATAATTAAACATGGTGAAAGTTATGTAAAAATTACTTTAAAACAAAAGGATGATGTAATAATAACAGAGTTTATTAACAAAACAACAGATTTAACGGAAGAAAATGTGGATAAATTATTTAAGAGATTCTATACTGTGGATAAATCAAGAAGTGATAGAAATACAGGATTAGGGTTGTATATAACTAAGGTCTTAGTAGAAAAATTGGGATATAGTATAAATGCCATTTTAAAAAATGAAGAATTAATAATACAAATTTTATGGAAATAAGATAAAAATAGTTATAATCAATGTAAGCAAATTTAATGAAAAATTATTTGCTTGTATTTTTTTATAAACAGATGATATACAAGAAATAAATATAATTGACAATAAAAAATAACAATTCTAAAATAGTAATAAAGAATGTCTGTTCGAGATTAAATGTAGAATAATATGATAAAAATAATAAAAAGAATTAATTTATATAAATTGAATGGCGATAAATAAGGGAAGAGGTGGACTTTATGAAAGATAAAATAGTAGTAAAAGGTGCAAGAGTACATAACTTAAAGAATGTTTCCTTGGAAATACCAAGAGATAAGCTAATAGTTTTTACAGGACTTTCTGGTTCAGGAAAATCATCCTTAGCATTTGATACTTTGTATGCAGAAGGACAAAGAAGATATGTTGAATCTTTATCATCATATGCAAGACAATTCTTAGGGCAAATGAATAAACCAGATGTTGATAATATAGAAGGATTATCACCAGCAATTTCAATAGATCAAAAAACCACAAGCAAAAATCCAAGATCTACTGTGGGTACAATAACAGAAGTATATGATTACTTAAGGTTATTATACGCTAGAGTAGGTACTCCACATTGTCCAAAGTGTGGTAAAGAAATTACTCAGCAATCTGTGGATCAAATTGTGGATAATGTCATTAAACTTGGGGAAAAAACTAAGGTTCAAGTTTTAGCTCCAGTGATTAGAGGAAAAAAAGGTATGCATGAAAAGATCCTTGAAAATATAAGAAAGCAAGGATTTGTTAGAGTAAGGATAGATGGTGAAATCTATGAAATAGCTGAAGAGGAAATTAGCTTAGAAAAAAATATTAAACATAATATAGAAGCAGTTGTAGATAGACTTGTTATTAAAGAAGGAATAGAAAGTAGATTAGCTGAATCTATCGAAACAGCTTTAAAAATGGCTGAAGGATTAGTAGTCATAAATGTAGTAGGACAGGAAGATATTCTATTTAGCGAACACTTTGCTTGTCCTGATTGTGGTGTAAGCATAGATGAATTAGCACCTAGGTTATTTTCATTTAATTCACCATGGGGAAAATGTGAGAAATGTGATGGACTTGGAACACTAATGGAGTTTGATTCAGACTTAATTATTCCTGATAAAAGTTTAAGCATTATGGAAGGTGCTATAGCAACTTGGGGTGAAGGAAGATTAAAGGAAGATTCATGGACATTTGCCATATTAAAAGCATTAAGTGTAGAATATGACCTTGATTTAAATAAACCTATTAAGGAGTTTTCGAAAGAAGAATTAAATCTTTTATTGTATGGAACACAAGGTAAAACTTTGACTGTTAAATACAAAAAAGATGGTTCATTAAACACTTATAGATATGCTTATGATGGTGAAATAAATACATTAGATAGAAGATATAGAGAAACTAACTCCGATGTTATTAAAACTGAAATAGAACAATATATGAGTGATAGTTATTGTCCAAGATGTAAAGGAGCACGTCTTAAAAAGGAAGCATTAGCAGTAACTATTGGAGGCATAAACATTTATGATTTCACAAAGATGCCAATTAAAGATGAATTAGAGTTTGTAAATTCTTTAGAGTTTTCTGAAAAAGATAGAGTAATAAGTGACCAAATCATTAAGGAGATAAAGAATAGACTAGAATTCCTTGTTAATGTTGGGCTTGATTATCTTAATCTTTCAAGAAATTCAGGAACACTATCAGGAGGAGAGTCTCAAAGAATTAGGTTAGCAACACAAATTGGTTCAGCACTTATGGGGGTACTATATATACTAGATGAGCCAAGTATAGGTCTTCATCAAAGAGATAATGATAAGTTGATTCAAACTCTTAAAAATTTAAGGGATGTAGGAAATACAGTTATAGTAGTTGAACATGATGAAGATACTATGAGGGAGGCTGACTTTATAGTAGATATAGGTCCAAGAGCAGGTGAACATGGTGGACAGATAATAGCAGCAGGAACAGTGGAAGAGATAATGGCTTGTAAGGAGTCTATAACTGGACAATACTTAACAGGTGAAAAGAAGGTTGAACTACCAGCTGAAAGAAGGAGCGGCAATGGTAAGTTTATTAAGATAAAAGGTGCCAAAGAAAATAACCTTAAGAATGTTAATGTAGATATTCCACTAGGGACATTAACAATGGTTACTGGTGTATCTGGTTCTGGAAAGAGTACTTTAATTAATCAAATACTTTATAAAGGATTAAATAAGCTTGTTAATAAGAGCAAGAATCCAGTTGGAGCACATAGAGAAATATTAGGTTATGAAAATATAGATAAGATTATTGATATAGATCAAAGTCCAATTGGTAGAACCCCAAGATCAAATCCAGCAACATACACAGGAACATTTGATATTATCAGAGAATTATTTGCTCAAACAACAGAAGCTAAAATGAGAGGGTATAAGCCAGGAAGATTTAGTTTTAATGTAAAAGGTGGAAGATGTGAAGCTTGTTCAGGTGATGGAATAATTAAAATAGAAATGCAGTTTTTATCTGATGTTTATGTTCCATGTGAAGTATGTAAAGGGAAAAGATATAATAGGGAAACTTTAGAAGTTAAATATAAAGGGAAAAATATAGATGATATATTAAATATGACTGTAGAGGAAGCCTTAGAATTTTTTGAAAATATTCCACGAATTAAGAATAAAATTCAAACATTATATGATGTTGGTTTAGGATATATAAGGTTAGGGCAGCCATCAACACAATTATCAGGTGGAGAAGCTCAAAGAATAAAGCTTGCTTATGAATTATCTAAGAGAAGCACAGGAAAGACTTTATATATTTTAGATGAACCAACTACTGGACTTCATGTAGATGATGTAAATAGACTAGTACATATTGTTCAAAGGCTTGTAGATGGAGGAAATACTGTAGTAGTTATTGAGCATAATTTAGATATGATAAAATGTGCAGATTATATAATAGATTTAGGTCCAGAAGGTGGAGATAAGGGCGGCACTATAGTGGCTAAAGGAAAACCAGAGGAAATAGTAAAAGTGGAGGATTCATACACTGGAAAATATCTTAAAAAGTTATTAAGATAATAATAGGTGGGTTGTTATTTTTTCCAATAACTATTAATATTAGATTGAAGAACAGTAGATAGAGGTGAAGAAATGAGTATTAGCAAGATAATGGCCTTTGTATTTGGGATAGCCTTTATTGTATTTTTATATGGTATAATATATTATTCATTAAAAATAATGTACAAGGATGTAAAGACTGGTGGTAAGAAGAAAAGTAATCCAGCAGCAAGAAAATATGCAGTGGAAGTAGTTAATCCAGGGGCTAGTGAAGATTTGGAAGAGGGTTCTGTGATTTTAGTCAGAACAGAGTTAACAATAGGTAGAAGAGAAGATAATTTAATAGTTTTATCAGAGCCATTTGCATCTGGTTATCATGCTAAGTTATATGTTAAAAATAATAATCTTTATATTCAAGATTTAAATAGTACCAATGGTGTATATGTAAATGAAGAAAGAATAAAAGATAAAGTAAAATTAACAGCTGATGATGAAATAAAAATAGGAAGTGCTATTTTTAAGGTACTAAAACCAGGAAAGCAATAGAGGTGGTTAAAGGCATGAAAGGATTTAAGCAGGAAAAGAAATTATTAAGAATGATTTATTTACTATGCTTACTGCTTTTTATTTATCTAGGCTTTCAATCAAAGCCATTCGATACTCTTGCAATAGTTATGGGAGTAGTTCTATGTTTTTTAATAGGCTATTCCCACTTTGTCATTAGAAGGTATTATCCTGATGGTGATAAATTTATTTTAAATTTTGCAAGTATTTTAGCAGTAGTAAGTATAGCTATGCTTTATAGAATTGATAAGTCAACTTCTGTAAAGCAGTTAGTATGGGTTACTCTTGGAGTAATAGGTTATATATTAGTAGTAGCCATTATACCGGAAATGAGCAAGTTTGCTAAATATAAGAAAGTTTATATGATTGCAACCATAGTACTTATGCCTATGGCATTTTTATATGCGAAAATAACTGGAGCATCAGCTATTGGTGGTGCGTATAACTGGATAAGCATAGGTAAATTTATGATTCAACCTTCAGAGTTTGGGAAAATAACATTAGTATTATACTTGGCAGCAGCTTTTTCTGAATATGAGGATAATGGAAGTATTA
>UMCX01017319.1_pt1 | contig 12191 bp, 7 predicted proteins | sample 1964341 | NCBI WGS metagenome assembly UMCX01 (sample SAMEA4835979, study PRJEB28245) | human gut metagenome | biome: gut microbiome; material: fecal sample | place: Denmark | collected 2008
ACAGCAGACGCAGTAACAACAGACGCAACAACAGCAGACACAACAGCAGAGACAGCAGAAGAGACATTAACAAGTCCGGTAAACGGAACACAGATTCCATTATCCGAAGTAGCAGATGAGACATTTGCATCCGAGATGCTTGGAACAACCGTTGCGGTAGAGCCTGCAGATGGCAAGATTGTAGCTCCATGTGACGGAGAAGTATCGAATATCTTCGAGACAGGTCATGCCGTATGTATCACAACAGAAACGGGTGGCGAACTTCTGATCCATATCGGTATTGATACTGTAAAAATGGATGGAAAAGGATTTACAAAGAAAGTTTCTGATGGCGATAAAGTACATGCAGGAGATATTCTGGTAGAAGCGGACCTTGAGGAAATCAAGAATGCAGGATATCAGACGACAACAATGATGATTCTGACAAATACAGATGAATTCGGAAATGTAACAAAGGCAGAACCTGCTGAAGTTAAGACAACAAGTAAAGTTATGACACTTACAAAATAATGTGTATAGAAATAATGCTTATAGATAGATGGAGACGATTGATTTATGAACGCATTAACAAGAGATCTTGTAAAATTAGTAGAGACAGCAGAACAAAGCCAGAAAACCAGAGAAGAGTTATCCGTATCAGATAGAAAATTTCGTGAAAAACTACACCTGATGCCGCCGGTCGGCTGGCTGAATGATCCAAATGGACTTTGCCAGTTCCAGGGTATCTATCACGCGTTTTTCCAGTATTCGCCGTTTAATGCAGAAGGCGGTGTGAAGATGTGGGGTCACTATACCAGCAAGGATATGATTAAGTGGGAATATCAGGGTACCGCACTTTATCCAGATCAGCCATTTGACTGTCACGGAGTATATTCCGGATCCGCATTTATTGAAGATGGAAAAATGTATCTGTACTATACAGGAAATGTCAAATTAGAAGACGGGGAATATGATTACATCCGCACCGGACGTGAGGGCAATACCGTTCTGGTTATAACGGAAGACGGCAAGACGTTCGGAAAGAAAAAAGAACTGATGAGAAATTCAGATTATCCGGACGATCTGACCTGTCATGTAAGAGATCCAAAGGTATGGAAAGAAAATGGTACTTATTATATGGTACAGGGTGCAAGAACGAACGAAGATGTAGGTCAGGTACTTGTATTTGAATCTGAAGATAAAGTAAACTGGAAGTTCAGAAACCGGGTGGAATCCGAAAAGCCATTCGGGTATATGTGGGAATGCCCGGATTATTTCAAAATCGGAGATAAGAAACTTCTTTCCACGTCTGTTCAGGGACTGGAAGGTGGTATCTGGGAGGATCGTAATGTATATCAGTCCGGATACTTTGAGATAGGAGGAGATATTCTTGGAGAATACAAGTTGTCAGAGTATCATTTGTGGGATTATGGGTTTGATTATTATGCCCCGCAGAGTTTTGAGACGGAAGAAGGAAGAAGGATCCACATCAGCTGGATGGGAATGCCGGACTGCGAAGAATACAGCAATCCGACCATTCAGACAGGATGGCAGCATTGCTTTACATTTCCAAGAGAAATCTTTGAAAAAGACGGCAAGATCTGTCAACGTCCGATAAGAGAACTAGAAGAGAAGAAACATCTGGTAAGTGATGTGAAAGGTATGCTGGTAAGAGAGGGATATCCGGTATATGAAATGACGATTTCGGATATTACAAAGAACCGCTTTAAAGTTATCCTTTCAGAGAAGCTGATCCTGGATTATGCTGACGGAAAATTCCGGATGCATTTTACAGATCAGGATAAAACTTCGGTATCTTCAGGAAGAAGCATGAGATGTGTAGAAGTGGAAGAAGTGGAGAATCTGAAGATTCTGGTCGATACATCCTCTGTTGAAGTATTTGTAAATGATGGGGAATATGTATTTTCGACAAGATATTATCCGGAAGTTTATAAATTACAGGCAGAAGCTGTGGGAGCACAGATTACGTTGTCAGAAATTATGTAACGAAATATCAATCTGAGATACCAATAATAAAGAAGATCACCATATATCAAAAGAAAGAGTTTCAGTAGAGAAATTTTCAAAAGATATATGGTGATTTTTAATACCAATGTATGCAATAGAAGTTGCCAGTGGCAGGTTCTATGTATGCAAGAGATATAAATATTTTTCAAAATTAACGCCTTCGTTTACCGGAACATGTTCTTCTACAGAATCAATTAATGATTTTTCAAGAAAAGAACCTGCGGTCTGCATCATTTCCGTAAGGGAAATATCTCTGGCAAGTCCGCCTGTGATGCAGGAAGCAAAGAGATCACCCGTACCGGAATAACTTCCGTTGCAACAGGGATATGCCGAAAGAAAATGTGAAGAGCCATCTAGCAGAAGATTTCCAATCTTATGAACTCCGTCATCTGCAGTAAAATGAATACCAGTGATGAGGACCTTTTTTTCATGATCCTTTGTCAAAGTCTGCCCTGCATCCTTAAGTCGTGAAATGAGCTGCTGTATAGACAGAGACGAATCCTGCAGGCTGTTATAATCTATATCCGTCAGCAGACAGAATTCGGTAAGGTTAGGAGTGATAACATCTGCACGTGCGACAAGTTCTTTCATAGCAGTCAGAAGCCCGGAAGTATACATATCATAGGTAACGCCATCGTCTCCCATTACAGGATCGACCAGAAGAAAGGTGTCTGCTGTCTGGAAAGTATCCAGAAAGTGCATGATCTGTTCAATCTGGCAGACACTGGCAACATAACCGGTATAGATTCCGGAAAAAGAAGTGCCTAGTTTCTTCCATTCCTGGCGGAAATAATCCATCTTATCGGTAAAATCATAACAGTAGTAGCTGGGGTATTCTGTTTGTGAACTTAAAATGGCGGTAGGGAGTGGACAGGCCTGGATTCCCATCGCAGATAATACGGAGATGGCAGCAGTCAGGGAACAGCGTCCAAGTCCGGACAGATCATTGATTACAGCAACTTTTTTTGTCATAAAGAAATCCTCATTTTCTAATGTATTGTAAATATGTAATAATTATACCATTATAAAAAGAAGAAAGAAACGGCCAGAGAAAAGGAAGACTTGCAGGCCACCAGAGCTTAAAAAAATAATTTAAAAAAATTTGAAAAAGTTGTTGACAGATAGAAAACGTTGCGCTATAATTAATTTCGTTGCTGAGGTACATAAATAACTGAGGCAAACAAATATAATATGTGCGCGTAGCTCAGCTGGATAGAGCGTCTGGCTACGGACCAGAAGGTCGGGAGTTCGAATCTTCTCGCGCACGTACGAGAGACCCTTGTTTGACATTAAGTCGGACGAGGGTTTTTTGCTGTTCCGAAGCGGATGTTTCAATTCAGATGACCGGGACAGTATTGACATAATTTGGGCAACTGTGTTAAGGTTACATAGTAAATTTAATCAAGATTGTGTGAGGTGTCAGTCAGAAGGATTCAGAATAATTTGTGGAAAGAATGATCTGACTGGTGAAAAGGGAAACAGGTGAGAATCCTGTACGAACTCGTCACCGTGTTTTGCAAGCAGAAGCTACAGATCCACTGGGAGAACCGGGAAGGGAGCAGATGTGTCAGAGCAATAAGCCGGGAGACCTGCCTTTCGCAGTACAGGAACGAAAAAGTTCAGGCCACGAGGAATTGGCAGTACGAAATGGATCACAGAACTGTATGTGGTATAATACAGTTTTATTTTCGTTGTCTTCGTTTTCTGACGGAGGCTTTTTTTGGCTATATATTCGGAAGGAGCTGACGGTGGCCGAGTTTTTTTGTATCTCGTGCATTGACAATCGGAAAATCAGGAGGTAAAAGAAATGAAAAAGAAACTGGTAGTTGTATTATTATCAGCAGCTATGTGTGTAGCAGCACTTGGCGGATGTGGTTCCAAAGCAGGTAGCAGTTCAGACAGCAGCAAGAAGACTGTAGAGAATTCATCAAAAGAGGACGATCAGAAAGCCGCAGATGAAGTAGCAAAGAAGATTGATGCCATCTATGTGCAGGAAAGAAACGACAAGACAGATGAGCAGTGTAAAGAAGCGAAAGAAGCGTGGGACAAATTGACAGATGCACAGAAAGAACTTGTAGAAGGTGAAAATGCTGATCCGGATTATTTCGGAAGAGATACAGGGGATGCTTCCCAGGATGATCCGTTAAATGAAGATAACATCGGGGAGAAGGAACTCCTGGTAGTAAGTTTCGGAACATCTTTTAATGCAAGCCGTGCAGCCGATATCGGCGGAGTTGAAAAAGCGCTTCAGGCAGCTAATCCGGACTGGTCCGTAAGAAGAGCATTTACAGCACAGATCATCATTAATCATGTACAGGCAAGAGATGATGAGAAGATTGATAACATGGATCAGGCTTTAGAGCGTGCAGTAAAGAATGGTGTAAAGAAACTGGTTGTACAGCCTACACATCTGATGCACGGTGCAGAGTATGATGAGTTAACAGAAACAGTAAATAGTTACAAAGATAAATTCGAATCTGTTAAAATCGCAGAACCACTTCTCGGAGAAGTTGGAGCGGACGCAACAGCAATCAATGAAGACAAGGCTGCAGTAGCTAAGGCAATCACTGCAGAAGCAGTAAAGACAGCAGAATATGACAGCCTTGATGCAGCAGCAGAGGACAGCACAGCATTTGTATTCATGGGACATGGAACATCTCATACAGCAAAGATCAGCTATTCTCAGATGCAGGCACAGATGGAACAGCTTGGATATAAGAATGTATTCATCGGAACAGTAGAAGGTGAGCCGGAAGATACTTCCTGCGAATCCGTTATCGCAAAAGTAAAAGATGCCGGATATAAGAATGTAATCCTTCGTCCACTTATGGTTGTTGCCGGAGATCATGCTAATAATGATATGGCCGGAGATGATAATGATTCATGGAAGAGTCAGTTTGAGGCATCTAAGAACTTTGACAGTGTAAAGACACAGATTGCAGGTCTTGGAGAGATCGATGCAATCCAGCAGTTATATGTTGCTCATACAAAAGCAGCTATGGATGCACAGTAAGAAAGATAATTAAGGGAGATAACAATGTTGAGAAAGAGATTGATGGCAGTTGTGCTGTCTGCAGTAATGACAGCTGCAATATTCACAGGATGTGCAAGTAAGGATGACAGCAGCAAATCAGACAACAAATCAGCCAAGACAGAACAGCAGAAGTCTGATGCAAAAGAAGAAAAATCAAAAGATTCAAAGTCCGAAGCAGCAAAGGCGCCGATCGAGGATGGGACCTATACTGCAGAATTTAAGACGGACAGTACGATGTTTCATGTAAATGAAGCAAATGAAGGAAAAGGTACACTGACTGTAGAAGATGGAAAGATGACGATACATATCAGTCTCGTATCAAAAAATATCGTGAATCTCTTCCCTGGTACAGCAAAAGAGGCTCAGAAAAAAGGTGCAAAATTTTTAGAACCAACCACAGACAAAGTTACATACAGCGATGGAACGACAGAAGAAGTCTATGGATTTGATGTTCCGGTTCCGGCGTTAGATGAAGAATTTGATCTGGCGTTGATCGGAACAAAGGGCAAATGGTATGATCACAAGGTAAGTGTGTCAAACCCGGTAAAAGCTGAATAAAATGTATGAATAAAAACTCTTATTTCCCATATATTGTACAGACTACAAAAAGGTGGGGAATAAGAGTTTTTTTTGTATCAAACAATGCAAAGATACATAAAAATAGTAAAAATGCATAAAAAAAATAAGAATTACTGGACTTTTATGTTTAAATACACTAATATTGAATTAACGGTAAAACGGAATAAAAAACAGGAAGGAAATAAGCGAATGAAAGGAAATGTAATTGTAGGACAATCTGGGGGACCAACTGCAGCGATCAATGCCAGTCTTGCCGGTGTATACCGGACAGCGAAAGACCGTGGAGCCAATAAAGTATATGGAATGCTTCACGGAATCCAGGGATTATTAAAAGAAAAATATATTGATCTGTCAGATCATATCAAGACCGAACTGGATGCGGAATTATTAAAAAGAACACCGGCCGCATTTTTGGGATCCTGCCGTTATAAGCTTCCGGAGATCCATGAGAACAGAGAAGTGTATGATAAGATATTTGAGATCCTGGACAAACTGGATATCGAAGTATTTATCTATATCGGTGGAAATGATTCTATGGATACAATCAAGAAATTATCGGATTATGCCATTATATTCGGTCATGCAATCCGCTTCATTGGATGTCCGAAGACGATTGATAATGACCTTGCACTTACCGATCATACACCAGGATATGGAAGTGCGGCAAAATATATCGGAACATCTATGAAAGAGATTATCCGTGACAGTTTCTGCCTGGAATATGAAAAAGGCGTGGTATCTATCGTCGAAATAATGGGAAGAAATGCCGGATGGCTGACCGGAGCGGCTGCATTGTCAAAGGGAGAAGACTGCGAAGGACCGGATCTTATCTATCTGCCGGAACTTCCATTTGATCTTCAGTTATTTGGAGAAAAGATCAAACAATTATTACAGGAGAAAACATCTATTGTTGTTGCAGTATCAGAAGGAATCCGTACAGAAGATGGAACTTATGTATGTGAACTTGGCAACAGTATTGACTTTGTAGATGCATTTGGACATAAGCAGTTATCCGGAACAGCATCTTACCTTGCAAGTTATATTGCAGGGGAGATTGGATGTAAGACACGTGCGATTGAATTAAGTACATTACAAAGAGCCGCATCTCACGCAGCCTCAAGAGTTGATATACTGGAAGCATATCAGGTTGGAGGAGCAGCGGTAAAGGCAGCAGACGAAGGAGATACCGGAAAGATGGTAGTCTTAAAACGTCTGTCGGATGATCCATATCAGTGCGGAACAGAAGTAAAGGATGTACACAAGATTGCCAATGATGAGAAGCTTGTACCAAGAAACTGGGTAAACGAAGAAGGTACTTATGTAACAAATGAGTTTATTTCTTATGTGCGTCCATTGATTCAGGGGGATGTATCACCGGTTATGGTAGATGGAATCCCAAGACATCTGTATACACCAAAAGAATTAAGCCACAGATAAAAAATAGATAAGATTTGAAGGTTGGAAAGATAGTGCCGTATTGCGAGCGTATAACAAGATACATGTCTTGCAATATGGCACTTTTTGTATACCAAAGCAGCATGTAAGAGAAGTTGCCGGTAGCAAGTTCTGTAGATACAAAAATATGTAAGAGAAGTTGTCTGTGGCAGGTCCTTTAAAGTGCTGTGCCAGAAAATATATAAAAACAATAAAAAAGGGTTGAAATTTTGAAATGAATCAGGTAAGATATCTTTAATCTATATTTTCAAGATAGATTCTTTTAATTAATCTATATAGTCTGTAGGACTTCGTGAGGCCTCACCAAATTTACCATGTAAGAAAAAATGAAAGAAGAACAGGGGTGATATATGTTGCAACAAAAAGAAAGTTATGATGTGTTGCGGCTGATTGAGCATGGACAATTATGCTATATCAGTTCCGAAAATGTGCAGGGGAAAACCCTGGACAGATACTTAAAATATCATCCGGTAATAAAAAAACGGGAGATATTTTTATTATTAAAAGAGATAGCAGGACAACTGGCGTCATTTCACAGGTGCAGGGGAAATCCTTGTTATCAATATGTAAATCCATATAGTATTGTCAGGTCTGAAGATGGAAGAATTTATTTTCTGGATATGCAGTCGGAAGCAAACAGAAGCAAGATGATATTTATGCAAAGAAGAGATATCCGTGAATATTTTCTTCCGCCGGACGAAAAGTATTATCAACATGCCAGTAAGGAACTGGATATGTATGGGCTGGGAAAAACATTTCAATATATTCTGGCATCTGTGGAGGCAGAACCACGTTTTAACAGACGAGAAGAATATCGTCTTCAGAGAATTATTTCAAAAGCAATGGGGATAAGATCAACCCATTATCTAAATGTATCAGAAATCCAAAAACAAATCCCAAGGTATGAAGAAAAAGACAGAGATAAAATTTTGAATAATAAGGGGAAAAGAAGAAAAAAAGTGTGTATAACAGTAGTTTTGTCTATTGTTTTCGGGGGATATTTGTTCATAAATGCATGGGAAAATGCTGAAAAAGCAAACCAGAGAGAGATGAAAAGAACGGAATCTTCCAAATCAGAAGAGAAAAAAAGTGAAAAATCGGATGACCGGATAAAAAAGAAAATATATGAAAGAGATGAAGAGTATCTGGAATTGGCACTGGCATATTTCCTGAATGTGGGAGATATGAAAAAAAGTCTGAAATGTCTGAATCAAATGGAGAATCAGACGCTGGCAGTTAATCTGAAAAGGCTTATCAAAGCGTATGAAAAACAAAAAGTGCCGGAAGAGGCAGAAAAATTTGCCGCAAGTCTTGCTTACCTGGAGAATGAATGGAAAGAAAGAAATATGCAGTCGGAAGAGAAGAAAAAACAGGCAATACAGTGCCTGATAAGAGGGTATGGATTACTGGATGATAAAGAAAGTTCAGAAAAAGTGTTGAATCTGGTAGAAGAAGGATTAAAGACAGATTATCTGAATGATTCTGCGAAGAGAGAACTATTGCAGTATCAGGCGTCTGCATTGGAAAAAGAAGAAAAGAAAGAGGAGGCAGCAAACATATATGCAGAGATATTGGAGGATGAGACGGAACCGGGTAAGAGAGAAGAGCTGTATAAAAAGATGGTACAGTTGTATGAAACTGCAGGAAGAAGGGATATGGCAAGCGATACATGCATTCAGGGGATAAAAGAGCTTGGAGAATCAGAAGAGTTGAAATTAACACACATAAGACTGATATGTGCAGATCCGGCTGTCAATAGAGATACGTGTGCACTCAAGATTAAAGAATATGTAACAGAAGATACTGAACTTTTGGAAAATGCAGAATTTAAGAAATTACAAAAAGAATATGGAATTAAGGCAGAAGGAGGAAATATATGGGTAGGAAGATAAAAAAAGTAATAATGATAGCAGCGTTTGGTATGGTGACCGGAGGACAGATTGCTGATCTGTTACCGGAAGGAAATGTGATGCAGGTAGAAGCGGGAAGTCGAAAGCAGATTATAAAAGTAAAAAATAAAGGAAAAGACAGTAAGAAAGAATTTGACAAGGACAAAGACAACGCCAAAGATAATGAAAAGGATCTGGTAGAAGAGGGAGAAAAAGAGGACAGAAAAGATTCGGAGGAAGATAGAGAGAAAGACGATAAGAAAGATGACGGGAAAGCTCCGGAGAAGGGTGATGAAAAAGATGACGGGAAAGACTCGGAGAAGGATGACGAGAAAGAGGATGGGAAAGACTCGGAGAAAGATGACGAGAAAGATGACGGGAAAGACTTAGAGAAAGACGATGAAAAAGAGAATGGAAAAGATCCGGAGGAAGAAGAGATAAAAATGTATCATGCGGAATATGAAGATCCGGATGGTCAGAATGGCTATTATATCAGTGCTCCGACCGGAAAGATCACACATCTGAGTAAGAATGGCGTGACCAGATACCTTTTTGAGAATGGAAATGGGGAAAGGCAGGAAGGTACGCTGGAAAAATTAAATGAATCCTGCCGGTTGAAACAATTGAATTTTGCAGATGGAAGGAATGAACTGGAAGTATGGATGGAAGATGAAGAACATCATCAGATTGAAAATTCAGAAAGCAGAAAGGCATTCTGGATAGACAGTGTAAGACCGGTGATCGGTCTGGAAGTGTCCGGAGGAGCAGATATTTGGCACAAAGAGGCAGCAGAGGTAGTGGTAGAAGCTTCTGACGGGAGCAATGGAAGCCAGATCGCGGAAATTATCTGTAAAACAGGAGAAAAAATAGTTGGGAAAAGCAGTAAAGGAGCAGAAAAATTTGTCATTACAGAAAGTTCACAGAATGGGGAAAGTACCACGGTAACAATTATTGCTACAGACTATGCGGGAAATCAGACGGTGGTAACGGATCGGGTTTTTGTTGACAGAGATGCACCGAAAGCATTGATACAAGGAGTGGAGGATTATACGATTACCAGTAAACCTGTACAAGTCAGCTATCTGGCAGAAGAAGAGAATGTAATTCAGACGGTGCGGGCAAATATTTTAAAAGAAGATATCGATGGGAAAAAGGAAGAAACAGAAATCACAGAATGGAAAACAAAAAGCAGGAATGAGTCTGGTGATACAAAAAAAGAAAGTGTGCAGACACTTGCAGAGGACGGGCTGTATAAACTCCGAATGAATGTAACAGATATGGCAGGGAATGTCAGTCATGCCGAGAGACAGCTGATTATAGATAAAGAAAATCCCGTTATTGCACATGTAGATGAGTTGGATGGAAAGTATTTAAAGAAGTTTAGCTGGAATTATTCTATCGAGGAATCGATTAAGGATTTTACGAATTATACATATGTAATGAAAGTGGACGATGCATTTTATCGGCCAGGAGAAAAGATTGAAAAAGAAGGGGTACATGTACTGACAATCGAAGCTTTTGATTCAGCAGGAAATAAAGGAGAAGCAAAAGCGAGGTTTACCATCGATCATACACCGCCGGTGATCGAGTTTGAGGGGATAGAAGATGGAGAAAAATATGAAAAAGAAAAAACATTTTATGTCAGAACAGAGAATCTGGAAGATCAGATTGAATACATTAAAATTAATGGGAAAAAACAAAACAGGAAAAAACAGAAGAAGGGATATGAAATTCAGCTAAATGAGGCAAAAAATTATGAAATAGAGGTAAAAGCAAAAGATTTTGCGGGAAATGAAAAAGTTTCACAGATAGGATTTGAAATATACGAGGAAAAGAGTTTGTGGCAGAAAATTGTGGAACCGGTCAGAAAATATATTTTTTATGGAAATGAAAAGGTAATACAGGATGAAAAAATGGTCAAGGAAGATAAAAAGGAAGGAAAAAAGAAGAACATAATTTTATGGGAGAGAGCTGTTTTATTTGGCGCATTGATTGTTGTAGGAATATGGAAACGGGAAAAAGTGAAAGAAATCTGGAAAAATCTTTCATAAAAGGGAGGATGCCGGGTAACCACTTTCGCAGTTCCCGGCATGTATTATGAAAAAGTTTATTCCAAATAGTATTTACATACTAGATAACGTCTTTTGTATATCAAAGGATATGAGAGAAATTCTAAATCGCCATGTGTTCGGAAGTAGCTACCAAGTTCTCTGTATTTCTTTGATGATTATAGTATAAGAAAGACCTATGAAGAAAGAATGTTAAAGTAATGAAAGAATTTTGAAGGATAAATGAACAAATTGTGAACACGGGATTTTACAAAGATTTTGTTGGAAAATAGCGAAAAATAGATTATACTAATAGAAGTCAAATTGTAGAAAGAGGAGAAAATGAAGAATGAAATATATTTCTTTTGCCATTCCGTGTTATAATTCACAGGATTATATGGCCCATGCGATAGAAAGTATTCTTCCGGGTGGAGAAGATATTGAAATAATTATCGTAAATGACGGATCAAAGGACAGAACATCAGAGATTGCTCATGAATATATGGAAAAATACCCTACTATTATTAAAGTAGTAGACAAGGAAAATGGTGGACATGGAGATGCTGTAAACTCAGGGCTGATGCATGCAACCGGTAAATATTTTAAGGTTGTAGACAGTGATGACTGGGTGGACGAAGATGCACTTCATAAAATATTAGATGTTTTACGCCATATGGAAGAAGATGGAATGGAACTGGATATGTTGATCGCTAACTATGTGTATGAAAAAGTTGGTGCAACACATAAGAAGGTGATTCATTATCGTAACGTATTGCCACAGGATGAGATTTTCCGTTGGGATGATATGGGACATTTCCGTCTGGATCAGTATATTCTGATGCACTCGGTTATTTACCGTACAGACATGTTAAAACTGATCCAACTTCATCTGCCAAAGCATACATTCTATGTGGACAATATTTATGTATATTACCCACTCCCGCATGTACGCAAAATTTACTATATGGATGTAGACTTCTATAGATATTTTATTGGAAGAGAAGATCAGTCGGTTAATGAGAAAGTAATGATCAAAAGGCTGGATCAGCAGATTTTTGTCACAAAGACGATGATTGATATGTATCAGCTTAAAGATATTGGAAGTAAGAAATTAAGACAGTACATGCTTAATTATCTTGCAATCATGATGACAGTTTCTTCTATTCTTTGCATCCGTTC
>UMCX01094260.1_pt1 | contig 12018 bp, 6 predicted proteins | sample 1964341 | NCBI WGS metagenome assembly UMCX01 (sample SAMEA4835979, study PRJEB28245) | human gut metagenome | biome: gut microbiome; material: fecal sample | place: Denmark | collected 2008
GAATTGCTACCGTCTCGGACGTATAGGACATTGCCCTGCCCGCCGCAATCGTATGTCCTGCGGAAATCATGGAGGACTGCAGTCTCGATTTCAACTCTGTCAGAATCTCGTACAGGCGCTTCGTATCCGTATAATTGGAACGTACCAGCATCTCTGCTGTCAGCTCCATCGCGTCCTTTAAATGCGCATGGAACGCTTTTCCTTTGATTTCAAACGTAATTTTGCGTTCGGACGGATTTGTGATATTCGGATAAATATTCGTAACCGGCACGATTCCTCCGGTCAAAAGGTCTGTCTGCGTAAACAGCTCCTGATAGGAATAATTCTGCGTATCCACCAGGCCGATCGCCGCCTTCAAAATGCCGACATAGGCAAACAGCTCTGCCGGAACCTCACTGATATCGAACAGCAGGCGAAAATAACTGACGCCGTTGGTTTCGATTTTATGGTAAATCAGTTTTGTGTCTTCGATTTCACGTTCTTCCAGAATGATCGGCTCGATCTCCCGACGAATATCGCTTCTTTCCAGCAGTGGAATCTTCGCCAGATCCTCCGGACGGTCGGGCTCTTCCTGAAACGCTTTCAGCGCAGCTGTCTTTTCCACAATTTTTTCGATTTCTTCTGCAGTCAGCGTCTCCTTGTAAGCCTGCAGGCGATCTGCCAGCTCCTGATCCTTTTTATCGGTCAGCCCTCTTTCGGGTACGAGCAGCAGTACGCTTCTGTGCGGATTGTGCAGCAGATGCTTTTCAATCAGCTGTTCAAAATATCCGGTCTCCACCTTTTCTCTCAGGCTGCGGTAAGTATCGCCCGCTTCGATATGGATAAACGGCCTGGTTTCGTCGTAAAGCCAGCTGTCCATTACCTGCAGACCATACATCAATCCTGCAGGGAAAATACCATAATCCGCTTCCCGATACTTAAATTCGTAATAATTCAGGCCGGCCTGCAAACGCTTTTGATCCAGTCCCTCTGCAACAAGCTTTTCCAGTGTCTCGTCGATGATCCTTAAAAATTCTTCTTTCCGGGAAGCATCCGCATTCTTAGCGACGATGGAGAAATACGGCTGTCTCGTCCCGTTGTCATAATCACTGTAGATGTCTTCGCCGATGCCTGCATCCAAAAGTGCCTGCTTTAAGGGCGCACCCTGGGAGGAACAAAGCGCGTAGTCCAGAATCTGAAAGGCAATGTATTCTTCCCGTTTTAAAACGTCCCCGGCAGTCATACTGCAGGTCAGGTAGGTATTGTGCTCCAGCGGCTCGCTCTCGGTGATCGAGTAGGGCTTTACAGCTTCCCTGGGTGCAGCAAAAGGCTCCTGCAGACTGATGTTTGCCTCCACGTCAATTTTTTCAAAATGGGACAGATAATGCTCATCCATCCAGTTGAGGCGCTCGACCATATCCATGTTGCCATACAGATAGATATAGCTGTTGGCCGGATGATAATATTTACGATGGAAATCCAGAAACTGTTCATAGGTCAGGTTCGGAATCACATCCGGGTCGCCGCCGGATTCGTTCGCATAAACCGTATCAGGGAACAGATTCCGCACGATCTCCCGATCCAGAACGTCGTCCGGAGAAGAGAACGCACCCTTCATCTCATTATATACGACGCCGTTTAATTTCAGTTCATCGGAGGCGTTTTCCATTTCATAATGCCAGCCCTCCTGATAAAAGATGTTGGGCTGCTTATAAATATCCGGATAAAATACTGCATCCATATAAACATGCATCAGGTTTGCAAAATCCTTGTCGTTGCAGCTTGCAACCGGATACATCGTCTTGTCCGGATAGGTCATGGCATTTAAAAACGTATTCATAGATCCCTTTACAAGCTCAATAAAAGGGTCTTTGACCGGAAATTCCTTAGAGCCTTCCAGAACGGAATGCTCCAGAATATGCGCAACACCTGTGCTGTCCGCCGGAGGCGTCTTAAATCCGATATAAAATACTTTGTTTTCATCCTCATTGGATAACAGTGCGATCCGCGCACCGCTCTTTTTGTGGCGCAGCAGATATCCTTCCGATCTTAAATCATGGATCTTCTGTCGGCTGATGATCTCATAAGCTGCCAGATCTTCTATTCTCATTTTCTCCGCTCATTTCTGCGCACGTTTTTTGCGCATATCGAGTTTGTGTCAAGTGCGCGCAGACACAAATCTCGCGATTGAAAAATTTTATTTTTCAATCTTCTCCCTCTCCTGTATCAGATATTTGTCTCACACGGAAAACATCATCAGCGCCAGCTTGGTCAGATGAAGCTCTTCCACGATAATCGTGTCCATCTTTCTGTGAAGCTCTTCACTCTGTACGATTTCGGAAATTTTGTATTCCCGGCTTTCGTAATGCCCATGCTTATGCCTTTTCCCGTCTGCCTCTATCCATACGCTCATCTTAAACGATGCCTTCAGCTCCTGAAACGTCTCATAAGCGAAATCATCCTCTTTCATAAAAAAGATATGATTTTCCATCGTCGTCTCCGGCGAGGTCTCCTTCAACAGATAATGTCGGATGATCGCTTTCCATTTATAAGGAATCTCCTCACTTTTTAACATTTCCTCATAGGAATAACGGGCACCGATATAAATATTTCCAAAATCCTGCAGGACATACTTAAAATCCTGATTTTGCGGCATATCCATGCGTCAGCCCTCCGGTTCCAGAAATTCAATATGATCTGCGGTGATTCTGGCTGCGTCCCGAATTTTTTCTTCCGAAATTCCGGTTTCTTCGGACAGCTCTTCCACCGTCACCTTGTGGCCGAGCTCCTTTGACAGTTCCTCCGCTTTTTCCAGAATATCATTGGCATTTTCAGCAAGCTTTTCGCCCGTCTTTTTTTCGGAAGCATTTTCAGAAATATAATTTTCCATCGCCTCCATGATCATGCTGGCGATCGTGCCCTCAGCTTCTTTGGCATTCTGTGCACAGTCCAGCATCTCTGCCGCCATCGTCAGCGCCACATTGCCTTCTCCGATCAGGTCTTCCAGAAAAACGCCCTGTCCGGCGTAGAGCTTTGCGATCTCCGCCACCTGCGGCAGAAAGATTTCGATCATCCGGTGCTTTGCGTCCGCATCGCCCGCCATAGCGGATAAAAGGACCGCTTCTTTCACACCATCCGTCACATCCGCACCAGCCTGCACTGCCTTTAAATATTCTTCCAGATAGTCGATTTCTTCTTGTGTCATATAGTCAAAGGGATCTGCAGGCTGGCCGATGCCGATCTTTTTATTTTTGAGATAGGCAAAAATCATCTCCAGCTGTGGCTCTCCCAGATTCAGCTTTGCCTTGTCAAAGGCCTCTGTAACCTGTTCCTCCGAAAGCATATTTCCCTGCTCCTTTGCAAGCGCTGAAAGCTCTTCCAGCGTTTTTGCAAAAATTTGTTCTTCCCTCATAATTTTCCTCACAAATTTTATAATTTCTCATGCCTGCCCGGACAGCGCCAGCGGGTACCGCCGTTTCGCTGCAAAGCCTGCACGCCTTACTTTACATGCTCGTGCGTAAACAGATGATACTGACAATATTCATAGTTGCCGTTACACTTGGAGCAGAAACGGAATTCCAGATCGTCTCCGTCCAGCTCCGTTCTGCCGCAGATCGCGCATTTGTGCCGCGTAATCCCTTTCGTCTGCCCTGCCGACCGCATCTTCTGATGAAATTCCTGCTGCCGCTTGATCTGCCCCACCGACAGATGCATCTTTCCTTTCGAGCGCAGGAAAAATACCAGGAAGTTCAACAGCGAGAAAATCACCACAATCCAGGTGGCGATACCACCCTGAATGCAGTTTACCAGCAAAATGATGCCGTAAACGATACCGAGCCATTTGACCTTAATCGGAAAAATAAACATCAGCAGCACCTGCACGTCCGGGATGCTGGCCGCACATGCCAGGAAAATGGACATGTTGATATAATAGGTGGAAAACTGTCCAAAATATACTGCACTGCCGTTGTTTAACAGGTACAATCCTGTATACATCGTCGGCTGCGCACCCATCAGCACGCTGTAACCGCACAGGACGAAGGCGCCGAGGATCGTAAACAACAGACCGGAGAACAGATATACATTATATTTGTATGTTCCCCAGATGCGCTCCAACAGGCCGCCCAGCGAATAATACAGATACAGCGTGATCAGCACAAAGAAAATATTCGAGCTATCCGGCGGAATCAGGATCCAGGTGACCAGTCTCCAGACCTGTCCTTTTAACACGAGGAACGGGTCGAGCATCAGATACTGATACCCTGCGGGCACCAGATACTGCATCAGATAACCGATTCCGTAACAGATAATCAGATAAAGCGTAAGATTCGGAATGGCATATTTTTCCAGCTTCCGTCTCAGTCCATTATGTTGATTCATAGGATAATGTTCCTTTCCTTCTATAATAGCAGACGCATTTTTGCGCGCCGCCGTTTCGGGTTTTCCATAAAAATTTATGAAAGACTGTGTTTATGATATCATTCCAACAAAAAAAAGGCAACGATGTGCCTTTTTATTTTATCGTTTTTATAATTCTTTAAGAAATCAAAAATTTCCCACTTTATACAAATTTTAGCAAATTTTTAGCAAATCACCGATTGAAACCTGAAAAATCCTGTCGTATAATGATTCAGACTCAAAATAGAAGAACTATCACACATTTAATAGGAAGAAAGTGACAATCGCTTATGAATCAAATGCAATATACCCTCGGAATCGACATCGGTTCCACCACAGTTAAAATCGCCATTCTGGACGAAAATCACCAGATTCTGTTCTCCGATTATAAACGGCATTTTGCCAACATTCAGGAGACGCTTTCTGACCTTCTGAAAGATGCCTATACAAAACTCGGCAATATCACCCTGCATCCGATGATCACCGGCTCCGGCGGTCTGACCCTTGCAAACTATCTGCAGGTTCCTTTTGTGCAGGAGGTTATCGCTGTATCGACGTCCCTGCAGGAGCTGGCACCCAAAACAGATGTTGCCATCGAACTTGGCGGAGAGGACGCCAAGATTATTTATTTCGAAAATGGAAATGTTGAGCAGCGTATGAACGGCATCTGTGCCGGCGGTACCGGTTCCTTCATCGACCAGATGGCTTCCCTGCTGCAGACAGATGCTGCCGGCCTGAATGAATATGCAAAAAGCTACCGCTCCCTTTATACCATCGCGGCGCGCTGCGGCGTATTTGCAAAATCTGATATCCAGCCGTTAATCAATGACGGCGCGACCAAAGAAGACCTTTCTGCTTCCATTTTCCAGGCAGTTGTCAATCAGACCATCAGCGGTCTTGCCTGCGGTAAGCCCATCCGCGGACATGTCGCATTTCTCGGCGGTCCGCTGCACTTTTTATCCGAACTGAAAAAAGCCTTCATCCGCACGCTGAACCTGGATGACGAACACATCATCGACACGGCCAATTCCCACCTTTTCGCCGCCATTGGTTCCGCCTTAAATGCAAAGGAGGACGTCTTTTACACGATGGAGGAAATGGTCAACAAGCTTTCCTCCGGCATCAAGATGGAATTTGAAGTAGAACGTATGGAGCCGTTGTTTGCCTCCCAGGAAGAATATGACGCCTTCTGCAAACGTCATGACAGCCACTGCGTCAAAACCGCGCCGCTCGAAACCTATACCGGTAACTGCTATCTGGGTATCGATGCAGGTTCCACAACGACAAAAGCGGCCCTTGTCGGGGAGGACGGCTCTTTGCTGTACTCTTTTTATTCCAACAACAACGGCAGTCCGTTAAAGACCGCCATCGGTGCGATCCAGGATATCTATAAAAAGCTGCCCGCCGGTGCCAAAATCGTCCGTTCCTGTTCTACCGGCTACGGTGAAGCCCTGATGAAAGCCGCATTCTTGCTGGATGACGGTGAGGTTGAGACGGTTGCGCATTATTACGCTGCTGCTTTCTTTGATCCGAAGGTAGACTGTATCCTCGATATCGGCGGTCAGGATATGAAATGTATCAAGATCAAAAATCAGACCGTAGACAGCGTACAGTTAAACGAGGCATGTTCCTCCGGCTGCGGCTCCTTTATCGAGACGTTTGCAAAATCCTTAAACTACAGCGTTCAGGACTTCGCCAAGGCTGCGCTGTTTGCAGAACACCCCATCGATCTGGGTACGCGCTGTACCGTATTTATGAACTCCAAGGTAAAACAGGCGCAGAAGGAAGGCGCTTCCGTTTCCGATATTTCCGCCGGACTGGCTTATTCCGTTATCAAAAACGCGTTATTTAAAGTCATCAAGGTGTCCGATGCTTCCGAGCTGGGCAGTCAGATCGTCGTTCAGGGCGGCACCTTCTATAACGATGCCGTACTGCGCAGCTTCGAAAAGATCGCAGGCTGTGAGGCGATCCGTCCCGACATCGCCGGCATCATGGGCGCATTCGGCGCAGCTTTAATAGCGCGCGAGCATTACACGGATGGCTATCAGACCTCCATGCTTTCGATTGACGCGATCAATTCCCTGGAATTCGATACCAGCATGGCAAAATGTAAAGGCTGCACCAACAACTGTCGTCTGACAATCAACCGTTTCTCCGGCGGTCGTCAGTATATCTCCGGCAACCGCTGCGAGCGCGGCCTTGGCAAGCAGAAAAACCCGAACCAGGTACCGAACTTATTCGACTACAAATTAAAACGGCTGTTTTCCTACGAACCTCTGACCGCTGACCAGGCGCCCAGAGGACCGGTCGGCATCCCGCGCGTTTTAAATATGTATGAAAACTATCCGTTCTGGTTTACATTTTTTACAAAACTGGGCTATCAGGTCATCCTGTCCCCCGCTTCCAACCACAACATTTATTCACTGGGCATCGAATCCATTCCCAGCGAATCCGAATGTTACCCGGCAAAGCTTGCCCACGGTCATGTGACCTGGCTCATTAAACAGGGCGTTCCGTTCATCTTCTACCCGGCGCTGTTCTATGAAAGAAACGAGACCCCGGATGCCAACAACCACTACAACTGCCCGATCGTTACATCCTATTCGGAAAATATCAAGAACAATGTGGAGGAAATTGGCCGCGGGGAAGTGAAATTTAGAAATCCCTTCATGGCGTTTTCTTCCCTTGAAGTCGCTACCGAGGCGCTGATCAAGGAATTTTCTGACATTCCTGCAGCAGAGGTCACTGCCGCAGCCCGTGCAGGCTGGGATGAAATGACAGCTGCCCGGGACGATATGCGCAAAAAAGGCGAAGAGGTCCTGGCGTGGATGGAGGCAAACCACAAACGCGGCATCGTGCTGGCAGGCCGTCCTTACCATGTCGATCCTGAAATCAACCACGGTATCCCGGAACTGATTACTTCCTACGGGCTGGCTGTCCTGACGGAGGATTCCGTTTCTCACCTCGGTCACCCGGACCGTCCGCTGATCGTTTCCGACCAGTGGATGTATCACTCCCGCCTGTATGCGGCGGCAGCCTATGTCCGGACAAGGGACGATCTGGATCTGATCCAGCTCAACTCCTTTGGCTGCGGTCTGGACGCTGTCACCACCGATCAGGTCAACGACATTCTCTCCGGCTCCGGCAAGATTTATACCTGTTTAAAGATCGACGAAGTCAACAACCTCGGTGCAGCAAGAATCCGTGTCCGCTCCCTGCTTTCTGCAATCCGTGTCCGCGAAAAGAAGCATCAGGAACGCAAGATCATGCCGACCAACTTAAACCGCGTCATCTTTACAGAAGAAATGCGCAAAGACTACACGATCCTCTGTCCGCAGATGTCCCCGATCCATTTCGATCTGCTGGAACCCGCTTTCCGGTCCTGCGGCTATAATTTTGAAGTATTAGATAATGATAATCGTCATTCCGTTGACATTGGCTTAAAATACGTCAACAACGACGCCTGCTATCCGTCCCTGTGTGTTGTCGGCCAGATCATGGATGCCCTGCTTTCCGGTAAATATGACCTGCACAAGGTTGCGGTTGTTATCACCCAAACCGGCGGCGGCTGCCGTGCAACCAACTACATCGGTTTCATCCGCCGTGCATTGGAAAAAGCCGGTATGGAATACATTCCGGTCGTTTCCATCAACATGGGCGGCATTGAGACAAACCCCGGATTTAAACTGGATGCAAACCTTCTGACCCGTGCGGCCTTCGGTGCAATCTTCGGCGATATTTTCATGCGCTGTGTTTATCATATGCGCCCCTACGAAAAAGAGCCCGGCTCCGTCAACACGGTTCATCAGAAGTGGATAAAAAAGTGCCAGGATTTCCTGTCCACGAAAAAGCTTCCGAACTACTTCACCTTCCGCAAAATGTGCCGTGAAATAGTTGAAGACTTTGACCGTATCCCGATCACAGACGAGAAAAAGCCCCGTGTCGGCATTGTCGGCGAGATCCTGGTTAAATTTGCCCCGGCAGCAAACAACCATCTGGTAGAACTGCTGGAATCGGAAGGCGCTGAAGCCGTTGTACCTGATCTGCTGGACTTCATGCTGTACTGCTTCTACAACCAGATTTACAAGGCAGAGCATCTCGGCACGAAAAAATCGACCGCCAAAATCGCTAAGATGGGGATCTGGGCAGTCGAAAAAATCCGCGGTGCGGCAACCGATGCGCTCAAAAAGAGTAAAAACTTCACGCCGCCATCTTCTATTTATGATCTGGTGTCCTACGCGGAGCCCATCGTATCCATCGGCAACCAGACCGGTGAAGGATGGTTTTTAACCGGCGAAATGGTCGAGCTGATCCACGAGGGTGTCAATAATATCGTTTGCACCCAGCCCTTTGGCTGTCTGCCCAACCACGTTGTCGGCAAGGGTGTCATCAAAGAGCTTCGCCGCCGCTACCCACAGTCCAACGTCGTTGCCATCGACTATGACCCCGGTGCCAGCGAAGTAAACCAGTTGAACCGTATCAAACTGATGCTCTCTACCGCGCAGAAAAACCTTAAAAAAGAACAGAACCTACGATAATAAAATACCGGGCTTCTAATGTTTTGAACGCATTGGAAGCCCGGTATTTTTATCCTTTCCGCATCTGCCTCCGATAAGCGCTCGGTGTCAGATTCATATGACGTTTGAAGAATTTACAGAAATAAAACTGATCGGAAAAATGCAGGATCTCAGCGATCTCTGCGATGCTGTAATCCTCGGACAGGAGCATTCTGCAGGCCTGCCCTGCGACAAGCCGTTCCAGATATTCACCCGGAGAAATCCCGGTTTCTGCACGGAACCGGCGTGTGAGTGTGCTTTCCGAAACATGGAGCTGTTGTGCCAGCGTCCGCACATGTGTCGCTACACTGACCGGATTCTGCGCGAGTTCAAACATCTGTCCGATTAAGGGGGAGTGCTCTTTTAACTCCTCCCCATCCAACTTTGCCTGCTCCAAAAATCCCGCAAGGGTTTCCCAAAGCATTCCCTGCAGCCGGATCGCATCCGTCATGGTTTCACTCTGATACAGTCCCTTGACCCTCGCAATTTCCCCCGTCTGTTCTTTTCGCTCATACATCTGCCGGACCCCATACAATAAATCTGTTCCATCGCTGCAAAGTACATTCAGATGAAAAAAAAGCTGTTCCATTGAGGACTCACAGAAATATCCAAAGGTCATGCCTGCCGGAACCAGCCAGACGCTCCCTTTTTTCAGGACAATTCTCTGACCGTTTACGGTCAGGATGCCCTCCCCGTCAACGATGTAATAAATGCGGGAAAACGGAGAACATACCTTCGGTTCCTTCCAGTCCTGCCCGACAATGGCATGTCCTGCATATATAATATTCAGCTCCAGATTTTTCCATATCCGGATCGCATTTTGATTCTGTGTGATCTGCAAGTTTTTCAGTCCTTCTCTATCTTTTTATCTTCTGTCCGAGCTGCGTGGATATTCCATATTTTTACATCCTTTTGCCATGTTCCTATTGCCCGGTATTTCTTACAATAATGCCATAAGGATTCGTACTTTACAACACTTTTTGAAACGGAGGATTCTGCCATGAGCAGCTACAAAACACTTCCTACCCCCGGTGATACCGCATGGTTTACCCATGATCGCTTCGGCATGTTCATTCATTTCGGCTTATACGCCATGCCCGCACGCCACGAATGGGTCAAAAATTACGAAGAAATCCCGGAAGATCACTACGATCTCTATTTTAAACACTTTAATCCGGATCTGTACGACCCGAAGGAATGGGCAAGACAGGCAAAAGCGGCAGGCATGAAATATGTCGTCATGACAACAAAACATCACGAGGGCTTCTGCCTTTTTGACAGCAAATATACCGATTACAAGTCCACCAACACCCTCTGCGGCAAAGACCTGATCCGCGAATATGTGGATGCGTTCCGTGCAGAAGGGCTTCATATCGGTTTTTATTACTCCCTGATCGACTGGCATCATCCGGAATTCCCGATTGACCCCTTACATCCCCGCAGAGATGATCCGGACGCTTATGAGCAGAGCAAAGGCCGCGACATAAAAAAATATGCGCAGTACATGCGGGATCAGGTGACCGAGCTTTTAACCAACTACGGTAAGATTGACATCCTTTGGTTTGACTTCTCTTATTCCCAGAACAACGGAACCGGCGATAAAGCATGGCAGAAAGGCAAAGGTAAGGACGACTGGGAGGCAGAAAAGCTGATCGCAACTGCACGCGCCCTGCAGCCCCATATCATCATCGACAACCGCACAGAAATTGATCAGGATCTCTGGACACCCGAACAGTACGAGCCCGACCAGTGGGTACGCGACAAAAAAACCGGCGAGCTCGTTACCTGGGAAGCCTGCCACACCTTTTCCGGCTCCTGGGGATATTTCAGAGACGAACAGACCTGGAAATCTCCCGAAATGCTCATTCGCCTGCTCGTCAACACCGTTTCCCGCGGCGGCAACCTGCTGATGAACGTCGGCCCCACCTCCAGAGGCTATCTGGATTACCGCGCGGAAGAAGCCCTGAAGGTATTCGCTGACTGGATGAAATACAACAGCCGCTCGATTTATGGCTGCACGATGGCAGAACCAGAATTCAAAGAACCCAGAGATTGCCGCCTGACCCAGAGTGAAGATGGCAAACGTCTCTATCTGCATCTGTTCGCTTATCCGTTCGGCTATCTGCGCGTTCCCGGTCTTGGCGGCAAGGTGGAATACGCACAGTTTTTGCATGACGGCAGCGAAGTCCGCTTCACCGACGGCACGGACTGCTTCTTCTTAACAGACGACCCGGAGGCTGCAAAGGATCTGGTCTTCTATGTTCCCAACGTAAAGCCCCATACCCTCGTCCCGGTCATTGAGATTTTCTTAAAAGACTGAGTTGGTTTTTTTTCAAATCTGTAGTACAATAAACAGGCTGATAGATCTTTTTCTGTCAGTCTATTTTCAATTCCTGACAACAGTTTTTTTATCCGCTGACGCTTTTTCAAGCCGTCTGCAGAACGGAGTGTATCATGAAAAACTTCAAAGCCCGTCTGGCGGGAATCCTGGCATGTCTGCTTCTTTTTATCGTTCCACTGCAGGCAGATGCCGGGTGGAACGCTTCCCCGCTTCCTGCCGCCTCTATCAACACAGTGTTCGGGGATTCCACCTACTTGAATCCGGAATGGATGACGAAAAAGGTGACCATCACCTGGAACGGAAACACCTGGATGACCGGAATGGATGCATTCAAGGATATGCCTGTCCGCCTGACCAACAATAACGGTGCGATCGACTGCACCTTTTTAAACACAGCGGTTTTCCAGTCCTTCTTTTCCGCAATCAACGCGTCTATCGCCTCCATGACGACGACAGCGGCAGTTCCGGTATTCGATAACGGCGCCGGAAGCTATATTCGCATAAGCGGCACTCAGCACACGGAAGCAGTCTCCTCGATGCCCGACTGGCTCGCCCAGATGCTCCATAGCCTGATTCTGACCGGACAGTGCACCGATATCACGCTGGAATTAAACGATTCCCTGATGACACAGGTACTGGACAGTGGAACGGTTTCCACCAGCTCTGACTTTGTTCTGGCAGGCACCTGCACGACCAGCTTTCAAACGAGCGGGGCAAACCGCAGCAATAACATCGCTGTTGGTG
>UMCX01019913.1_pt1 | contig 11831 bp, 7 predicted proteins | sample 1964341 | NCBI WGS metagenome assembly UMCX01 (sample SAMEA4835979, study PRJEB28245) | human gut metagenome | biome: gut microbiome; material: fecal sample | place: Denmark | collected 2008
GCTTTCCAGCGGGAGCGTCCAGATCTGCCAGTTTTGCAGAGCCTGCCCGTCAAGCAGCACCGCGCCATCAATGCCCTTGCGCTGCTGCATCATCTTTTGGCTGTAATTGACGCGGCCAAGGTTCTCCACGAGAATATCCAGCTGCGCCCCCTGCGGCAGCGACCACTTTACAGCGTGTGCGCCTGACAATTCGCGGTCATAGAGCGTCAGGGCAGGTACGCCATCGATAAAGATCTGCGCACGGTCTGCCGCCTTGGTCAGTTCAATCGACGATACTTCCATCGCGGTTGGAAGCATGGTGCGATAGAGGATATAGCCATAGCCCTGTCCAAAACGCTCCATCGACCGCGGCTCGCGGGAACTGTGTGCTGTGGATAACACGTCCAGCGCGTCAAACAGGCTGCATACGCCGTCGCAGCAGAGTGCTCCGTATGCGGCTTGCCGAATATCAGTGCGGAAGGATACCTCCGGAATCGGTGCATGACGGGCGATGACATTCCGGAATGCCTCATACTTCGGTGTGATCTGCCCGTCTTCAGAGAGCGGCGAATCATAGTCATAAGAGGTCACATCCGGCGTCAGCTTGTCGTAATCATTTGCCCCGTTCATAAAACAAAAGTTCGTGCCGCCGTGGAACATATAGATGTTTACGCTGCCGCGTTCCAGAATGGCATCCAGCTCCGCAGCGCTCTGCGCTGCATCGGTAGTATGATGCACGTCGTCGCCCCATGCGTCGAACCAGCCGACCCAAAACTCGCCCACCATAAGCGGGCCGCACTTTGTGTAGCCTCGAAGCACGTTCAGCTTTTCAACTGCACCGGAGCCGAAATTGGCGGTCGCCAGTGCTCCGTCCATTGTGCCGCGCTCCAGAGAATTGTTTTCAAAATTATCTGAGGTGCTGAAGGGCGCAGTCGCGCCATATTTCCGCATCAGGCCGGCCAGCAGCTGCATATAAGCCGGATCCGGCTTTCCCCATGCGCCAAATTCATTTTCTACCTGCATGAGGATGACCGGTCCGCCGTTTTCAATCTGCATCGGAACGAGCTGCGGAAACAGATGCTGGTAATAACGCTCCACATACGACAGGAACGGCCCTTCACTGGAGCGGATCGGAATATCCTCTCCGGCCAACAGCCACGCGGGCAAGCCGCCGAACTCCCACTCTGCACAGATATACGGCGAAGGGCGAACAATGGCGTAAAGTCCGACCTCCTGCGCCGTTTTCAAAAATGCGGCAATATCAAGATCGCCCTCGAAACGGTATTCACCCGGCTTCGGCTCGTGGAGATTCCACGGCACATACGTTTCCACGGTATTGCAGCCCATCGCCCGCAGCTTTTCCAGCCGGTCACGCCAATACGCACGCGGCACGCGGAAATAGTGGATCGCGCCGGAGATGATCCGGAACGGTTCGCCGTTCAGATAAAATTGATCTTTGATCGTAAAGGTGTTCATAGAAGTTCCTTTCAGGTATCCGCATACAGATCAAGATCGTCAGCCCTGTTGAGGGCTGACGATCTGAGAGAAGCAAAATCTTTGATAGCTTATTCCAGCGAATCCGCGATGCTCTGAACCTCTTCCAGCTCGGTCAGGGGGTCAGCGCCTGCTGCGACATTCTGCATCGCAACGCCGAGCGCCGTGGTGATCTCGCTGCTGGAGAGCTTGCGGTTGCCGGCAGCGTTCAGAACGTAGTTGTTGACGTTGTCAATGGACTGCTGCTGCAGCTCGCCGTCGATCTCGCCGGTGTAGGAGATGTTGTTGGAAACGGGGGAACCCTGCAGGTAGTTGACCCAGTACTGCTGGCCTGCGCCGTTGGCAAGGTACTCGATGAACTTCATGGCAGCTTCCTGCTCCTTGCAGTCCTTGTTCATGCAGATCATGACGTCAACGCCGGAGGAGGCGAGCTGCACGCCGCTGTCGACCATGCTGGGGAACGGCTCCATGCCGATCACGTCGCCCTGATTCTTGATCTCGGTGCCTTCCAGCTCAGAGTTGGACGGGGAGGTGGGGCCGAGGTGCCAGGAGCCGGTCATGAAAAACACAGCTTTTCTTGCGTAGAAGTACTGGTCACGGGCATCCGGATACGTTGCAACGCCAAGCGCGCCGTCTTCAAAAATACCTTCGGAGAAGAGCTTCTGCCATGCGTTCATGGTATCAACAAAGCACTGATCGGTCCACTTGCGCGCGCCGGCTTCCGCTTCATAGACAGCGCCGTTTTCAAATTCGTTTGCGGTCTGGATGAACCAGTCGCTGTTGAGCCAGTCGTCGGCAGCACCGGCTGCGACACAGACATAGCCATTGGCCTTTACCTTTTCAGCGGCGTCCTTCAGCTCTTCATAGGTGGTGGGGACCTTTTCAATGCCGCATTCATCCATGAGGGTCTTGTTGTAGAGGAGCGTGGTCATGCCGGCCGTCAGAAGAGGCATACCGGCGAGCGTGCCGTCTGCGGTGGTGCACTGCGCGATCGCAGCGGAGCTGATGTCGGATTTCCAGCTGCTCCAATACTGATCGGCAACTTCACTCATGTTGACGGAGAATTTCGCGTACTGCTCCATCATGGAGCCGGTGGTCATGCCGAACAGATCGGGGCCGGTGCCGGAGGCCATAGCGACCTGCAGCTTCTCAAAGAAGTCGTCCTGCTCGGTACGGACATAATCGATCTTGATGCCGGGGTTCTCTGCTTCAAAGCCATGGATTAGCGCGTCGGACTGTTCGTTCGTCGGCAGCCAGGACCAGAAGGTCAGCGTAATGGCTTCGGAATCGGTCTGTTCGGGCTGCTGCGTTTCTGTGGGCTGCTTGTTCGTCTCAGCCACGGGGACGGGTTCGTCCTTCTGGGTGTCGCTGGTCGGTGTGCCCGCGCTGCATGCAGCAAGGGAGAGTACCATGACCAACGCAAGAAGCATTGCAATGATCTTTTTCATAAGAGTGATTTCCTCCTTCTGTTTTGCAGAGTTTTTATTTGTCCGCGTTCTCTGCTTGTGCTTTCATCATATCTGCATTTTTTGCGGTGTGTACTTCACATTTTTGCTTTTTGATTCAATTTCTTGTGAAGCGGTAGCTTATAATTGTCATATTGCACAATTTCAAGGTATGCCGTTTGTTGGGATCATCAATCGCCTGCCACGGTGTCTGCACACCTTCCAGAACGAAGCGCTCCTGCAAGCCGCGAACGATATGGTAGACGGAGCAGGCGGAAGATTTGTTCTCAAGCGCAGCAAGCGGGCGATCGTTCCGCAGAAAGACCAGTTCGTTTGTCTCTGCGGCGGGTTCCAACTGAAATTCTTCCGTATAGCACGGATCGTCGAAGATTGGCAAAATGACTGCGTCTGCGACGGGCAGCCCGTCGCGCCCCGCAAAGCCTGCCGCTCCGGAATAAAACGAGCCGAGATAGGAAAGCTGCGTTCTGTAAAGCACGGCAGCCTGCGTAAGCGAAAAGCTGTGCAGCGTCAGCTCGGAAAAAAACGGAATCAGCGTCACCTCGCCGTCCGCTTCGAACGTGTCGCAGAAATCAACCGTCTGCTGTTCATCCAGACAGATGTGGTAAGCGCCAAATAAACGCTCCACGCGCAGCAGATGCGGAACTGTGTAGTCATATGCAGCCGGAAAACGGATGACGGCAAGCGTTCTGCATATCCCGGCCCGGCACCGAATGACCTCCAGCGTTCTGCGGCCGCTCCGCAGATGCAGTTCCAGATAGCTGCCCGCATCCTGCTCCCAAAGCCGGACGGCATACCGAACGCCGGTATGCTGCCGCGCGGCACTGATCCAAAGCTCTGCGGTATAGAAAGCGGGCGCGGAGCAAAGCGTTTGCTTTTCGGTGAATGTCTTTTGCGGTAGGCGGATCTGCGGCATGGACGGTGCAGGCTGCGCACAGCCCGTCGGGCCGGGACAACGCACGGACTTGCCGCTGAAATACAGCGGGTCAATATACATTTCGCGCTGCTCCCGTTCTATGTCCCGCGGCTCATCCAGCCTGCGGGCATGATAGACGATCCAGTCGTCCACCAAATTCGGTGCTTTAGTGACGGTATTATGCCCGGTACCCTCTGTCGAAGCGCTTCTTTTCAGAAGCGGATCCCAGCGGTAAGGAGACGGGTATTTCTGAAAGTCCATTTCCATAAGCGCGGCTTTCGCTTCTGCCACTGCAGTTCCTACAAAATAGTCCTCATGTAAAAAGCAGTTTGCTGAATACATCAGCCACATTCTGTCTTCTCTCGTCAGGACTGCTGCTCCTTCAATGGTGAACCAATCGCGCCCGTCGCCGAAGCGGTTTTTTGCGAATATCTCCTGTGGCAGACTCGGCAGTACGACCGGTTTCGGATTTCCAGCCAGCGTATCCGGCGCAGTTAGTTCATCCAGGAGAATGCAGGTGCCTGCAACAGTGTCGTCCGTTCCAACCCAGTTGTTGACTGCATAGAGCAAGTACATCCTTCCATGCCAAAACAGTGGGTGTGCATCAATGGAGAATTCCCGAAAGAATGTCTTCTTCCAGTGAAATGGCCCCTCTGGCCGTGTAGCCGTTGCCAGCATCAGATGCTCGTCGTGGTCATCCTCTGAGTCAAGCGGAACGGCGGAATAGTACATATAAAAGACACCGTTCAGGTAAATAACCGCAGGCGCCCAGAAATGCTTCTGATCTTCACTCGGTACGCAGAATCCGATCTCGTTCCAATGCACCAGATCGTCTGAGACGCTGACCTTCACGCCATTTCTCCCGAAAGTATCCGACGAATAGCAATACCATTTTCCGCACCAGCGGATCACATGCGGATCCGGATTCGTCCTACGGTAGCCATCCAGATATGGAACCGGATTACAAAATTGTTCTTGCTTTTTCATTGTAACTCACCCCTTGACAGCACCGGCTGTAACGCCAGAGACCAAGAATTTTTGACTACACAGATAAACCAGAATGGATGGCAGCGCCAGAAGGATCATGACCGCATAGATCCGCGCCACATCAATAGGGCTCTGATAGGTGCTGGACATGAAGTACTGCGCGGCCAGCGTGACGGTATAGTTTTCCTCACTGCGCATGACAAGCAGCGGAACGAGATAGTCGTTCCATGCGTAGATAAACGTCAGGACAAGAACGTTTGTCAGCATCGGCACGCTCAGCGGCATCATGAACTGGAACCAGATCCGGAAGCTGCCTGCGCCGTCAATCCGTGCGCTCTCCAGCAGTTCGTTCGGGATCCCGTCAAAGTAATTTTTGATCATCAGCAGCATCATCGGCGCGTTGAACGCGACCAGCGGCACGATCACGCCCCAATGGGTATCCAGCAGGTGGAACTGCTTGATCGTGGCAAACAGCGGACTCGTCACGGCCGCGACGGGGACTGCAAGGCAGGCCAGGATCGCGCCATAGATGACCTTGCTGCCGCGGAAGTGCATTTTGGAAAATGCGTAGCCCGCCAGCGAGGTGATCAGCGTGACGACGACGGATACGGTAACGCTGATAAACATGCTGTTGGAAATCACGCGGGAATAGTGGATCTTGTCGTATTGCAGGACATAGGCATAGTTGCCGAAGCCGTTGACCGTAAAGGACTTTGTAACGGCAATGCCAAGCGGCAGGATCCAGAGGAACGCACACATCAGCAGGATCGCGTATGTCAGGATCTTGGAAGAAGTTGTTTCTTTCACTCGCATACGGTTAATCCTCCTTTGACAGCTTGATCTGCAAATACGACATGACCATTGCAAGGATCAAGATCGCCACGCCGATGGATGCAGCGCCGCCGGCATTGAAATCCTTGAACGCTTTTTCGTAGAGATAGGTATTGAGAACTGTTGTGGAGCGGCCCGGACCGCCGCCGGTCAGCAGCTTGACAAGATCAAATGTCTTGAGAGAGCCGACGATGCCGAGAATGATCAGGACGCTTGTTGTGCCGCGCAGCATGGGGAATGTGACGGAGAATGTCGTCCGCCAGAAACCGGCTCCGTCAATTTTGGCCGCCTCATATACGTCCTCCGGCAGACTCATGAGACTTGCGTAGTACGTCACCATGGAGAAACCCATCCATTGAAAGATGTTCACGATAATTACGGAAATCAGCGCGATCTTCGGGTCGCCCAGCCAGTTGAGCGCAAGCCCATCCAGATGGATCGCGCGGAAAAACTGGTTGAGCGTGCCGTTGGTCGGATCCATGATGATCTTGAAGATCGCCGTGATAATGGACGTTGCCATTGCGATCGGCATGAAATAGATCGCTTTGAACAGGTTGCTGCCGGGGAGCTTCTTTTTGAGCAGAACCGCAAGGATGAAGCCGACAAACGCCTGCACAAAAACCGTTCCGAAGAAAAACAGCAGGTTGTTCCAGAGCGACAGCTGGAAGACCTTGTCCTTGAACAGCTTGATGTAGTTTTTCAGCCCGACCCATTGGAACGTATCAGACATACCGTCCCAGTCCGTAAAGCTGACGCGGACGGTGCTGATGATGCAGTAATAAACCAGTGCTGTAGACAGCAGAAGCAGCGGCAAAATATAAAGATACGCCTGCCATGTATGCTTCTTTTTTCGTAGTTGCATAGTTGCCACCCCCATGATGCTTTCATTATAAAAGCCGGGCGCGGCAAAAAAGACAACTCGTTTTTGCAAATTACTCTATTTTTTTGACAGGAATTCACTGGGAGACATCCCTTCCACTTCCCGGAACACCTTAAAGAAGTAATTGTAATTCGGGAAGCCGGACAGCTCCGCAATGCGCTTCATGGATTCCTCGCTGCGGATGAGCAGACTCTTGGCTCTGCGCACGCGGATGCGGTTCAGATATTCCACAAAGCGCATCCCGGTCTCTTTTTTGAATTCTTTGCTGAGATAGGTATAGCTGCTGCCGACCATCGCGGCGCACACTTCCAGCGAAATGTCACTGGCGTAGTTTTTCTCCATGTAATCAATGACCTGCGCGACACGGGGCGACGTGCAGCTGCGCAGACGCTCTTTTTTCACATCCGGCGCTTTCCTGTGATACAGCTCCAGAAGCTCCGTCCGGAATTGCTCAAACTCCTCATATTCCTGCAGCCGGTCCAGTACGCCCTGCCGCTCCTGCCCGGTCAGAAGCCCGGCCTGCATCATGAGCTTGCTGATCCTCCGGCAGTTCTTGTAGACCTGTCCGGCATCGTAACGGCTGCGCTCCATGCGTTCGAGCATATCCTGCATGGTTCCCAGCGCCTCCGGCATCCCGTTTTCAAGCTCAAACGCGAGCTGCTCCCACAGCCCGGCCGGCAGTTCTTCTTTTTCATAGACCAGCTTCTTTGTGACCGCCGCCGATGCGATCCGGTTTCCGCCCAGATACAGCTTGTCCTCCAACAGATCCTCCAGCCGGAACATTTCGTCCATTGCCTGTTCCAGCTGCGCGTGGTTTTCGCCGCTGATGATCGTGACGGTCGCGTCCAGCATCCGCAGCGACTGCCGCTGAAAGCGGGAGATGAAGTTGTGCAGAATGTTGAGAATGTACAAGGCGCTGCTCATTTTTACGAAAGAGATCAGCAGCAGAATGTGCCGCTTTTTCGTGATATGCAGAAGATAGGGATATTGCTCCTGCAGCATCTGCGCGATCATATCCTGCATCGCCCGGACAATGTCGCTGCGGTATTCCGCGAAGTTCATGCCGTCAAAAAACTTGAAATCCGGGCTGATGGCAATCGGGACAACATTGGTGCAGTGAAAGTCAATTTTCTGCGCATCTGTCATGCGGCGAATATTCTCCGCGGTGAACGCACTCGGATCTGTAATGCAGAAGCCGCGCTTTTTGTGAATGCCGCTGCTTTTCGGCACGATGCGGTAGCGGTCACGCACCTGATCGAGCGCGGCGATCAGCGACTGCGCGGTCAGCTCGCTTTTGAGCAGATAGTTTGCCGCTTCATTGACAAGACTGCTCCGCACATAATTGAAATCATCAAAGCCGCTGATGACGATAACAGGCAGATACGGCGCGACAACGTGGATGTTCCACATGAGCTCCACGCCGTTCATCTCCGGCATCTTCATATCGCACAGCAGAATATCGACGCTGTTTTTCCGCAGCCACTCCAACGCGCTTTTGCCGCTCTGGAAGTCCGCGACGATCTCATATTCCGTATTATTTTCCAGATAGCCCTTGAGTGTGTTGCGGCTGGTCAGTTCATCATCTACGACCGCGATCTTGATCTTACTCATTCTGCGTCCTCCTCTACAACGGGCAGGGTGATGATACATCTGGTGTACCGGCCCGGCTCGCTTTCGTAATGCAGTCCATAGCTTTCACCGTAATAAAGATGAATGCGCTCATTTACATTCGTTACGCCGATACCGTTGAGCGAATGCTCCGTGCGCTTCTTTCCGGACATCAGCTTCTGAATTTCATCCGGTGTCATGCCGCGCCCGTTGTCTTCGATGATAATGCGCAGGATCTTCTCTGTCCGAACCGCCTGGATCCGGATGCAGCCCTGTCTCGACAGATCCTCCGGAAGTCCGTGGACAATTGTGTTCTCGATGATCGGCTGCAGAATAAATCGCGGGACGTACAGCGAAACAGCGTCCGGGGCAAGATCGCGTTCGACGGCGAAATCATAGCTGCCGCTGTAACCCATGATCGTCAGGTAATTGTCGACATAGTCCAGTTCATCCTGGAGCGGGATCAAGGCGTGCTCCTGATGGATGACGTTGCGCAGCAGCGCATTGAGCGAATTGACGAGCGGCACGATATTGTCCGCGTGCTGCAATTTTGCCATCCACGCGACGTTGTTGAGTACGTTGGACACAAAATGCGGATTGATCTGCGCCTGCAAAAAGGCAAGTTCGCTCAGGCGCTTTTCCCGTTCGTCCAATGCGATCTTCTGCATGAGCTCCTGCAAGCGGTCGACCATGCGGTTGAACGCAGCGCCGACCTGACCGATCTCGTCATGGCTTTTGACCTGATAGCGCGCGGAAAGATTACCGTTGGAGATCACCTCGATCTGCTTTTGCAGAACGGCGATTTCAGAAATGGACTTGGAAACCAGCAGCATGGAAAGCGTACCGGCAATGGTGACGATCACGGCCATCCAGACCCCTGCCGTCCATGCGCTGTGACGGATGTCCGCAACATAATGATCGGACGGTACCGCCAGCGAGAAGGTCCAGCCGACGTTTTCCGCGAAGAAGGTGTTTTTGGCATACTTTCCGCGCAAAGCGTCAATGTCGATCCATTCTCCGGTATTGGAAAAGATCAGCGCCCCGCTTTCGTTTACGACCTGAAAAAAGCTGCCGTCCGGCATATAATCCGAGAACATCTGCTCAATGACGCCATAGTCAAAATAGACGACAACATAGCCGATGAGCTGATCGAAGCGGTTGACGATCCCCCGCACACCGGGCAGCACATAATCGCTGGATATTGTGGACTTGGATCCCTCCAGATGCAGCGGCTCCATCATGACCATGCTGTATTTCAGCGCATTCTGATCCAGCAGCGCGATCCTGTCATACAGATCCTGCTTGTATTCCACGACATGGGAATTGTTGAAAATGCAGTCCCGGTTGGCGATCACGGCGATCCCCGCAATGTAGTACTTATGACCGTTCAGCGACGTGATATAGTCCATGATCAGTCTGCGGTTTTCCAGATAAGCCTGGTTCCATTGCCCGTTTCTCATCAGGATCTCCGTGTTCAGCGTACCGACCGGGTCAATGATGTTTTTCTCGTTCGTCGCAACAAGCGTCGCCATATAGGAGGTGTCTGTTAAAAGGTAATTGAATGCATTGCAGGCGTCGCGCATGGAAGTTTCAGATACGTCCTCCTGATATGCGTTGGTCAGCTTCTCACTGGAGCGATACCAGAGCGCCGCAACGACTGCGCAGATCAGAAAAAGCGTGATCACCAAAATCAGAAGGATCTTCTTTTTTATTTTCATCTGCCATTCTCCTCCACCCGTACTTTCTTACAGTGTACCTGATGCGTGGCAAAAATGTAATATCATATTTTGCACTTTACTATAATTTTTCGCTTTTTCTGGGCTGCGGTGTCATATGCAGCAGTGTGACCGATTCAAATAGCAAAAAATCGGTGTTATTTGCAAAAAAGAGTTGTCTTTTTCCTCTGCCTGCCGACTTATACTGTCACCAAATCGAAGTTAGGAGAGTGGGCTTATGAAAACAATTCTGGTATTGGGCGGCGCGGGCTACATTGGCAGCCACACCGTGTATGAACTGATCGATAATGGCTACGACGTGGTCGTGGCGGACAATCTGGAGACAGGCTTCCGCAAGGCCGTCCATCCGAAGGCGCGCTTCTACGAGGGCGACATCCGGAACAAGGAATTCTGCGACCATGTCTTCTCCTCGGAGAAGATCGACGCGGTCATCCACTTCGCGGCGAACTCGCAGGTCGGCGAGAGCATGGTCAATCCGCTGAAATATTACGACAACAACCTCGGCGGCACGCGGACGATGCTGCAATCGATGATCGAGCACGGCGTGAAGTACATCGTGTTCTCGTCCACGGCCGCGACCTACGGTGAGCCGGAGCGTGTGCCAATCCTCGAGACTGACACGACGCACCCGACGAACTGCTACGGTGAAACCAAGCTCTCCATGGAGCGCATGTTCTATTGGGCTTCCGTGGCGCACGGCATCCACTTTGTGGCTCTGCGGTACTTCAACACCTGCGGTGCGCATATGTCCGGCAAGATCGGTGAGGCGCATAATCCGGAAACACACCTCATCCCCATCGTCCTGCAAGTCCCGAACGGCCAGCGCGACCATGTGAGCATTTTTGGCGACGATTATCCCACGCGCGACGGCACCTGCGTCCGCGATTACATCCACGTCACCGATCTGGCCTCTGCGCACATTCTGGCGGCGGAATACCTGATGAACGGCGGCGAGAATAACGTGTTCAACCTCGGCAACGGCGTCGGTTTCACGGTCAAAGAGATCATCACGATGGCGGAAAAGGTCGTCGGGAAGCCCATCAAGTGCGAGATGGCGGCAAGAAGAGCCGGTGACCCGGCACAGTTAGTTGCGTCGTCTGAAAAAGCAAAGACCGTCCTCGGTTGGAAGCCGAAGTATGACGATATTGAGACGATCATCGGTTCGGCCTGGAACTGGCACAAGGAGCATCCGCATGGCTATGAAGCTTGAAACAGTCTGGGCGGCGCTGGACTCGCTGCTGCGCTATGCGAAGGACTGTGAGCTGCTGCATCCGCTGGATGAAACATTCGCGCGGAATAGCCTGCTTGCGGAGCTGAAACTGGAAAGCTATGAAAAGCAGAAAGAGCACTATGAGTTTCCGGAATGTCTGAATGTCCTGTGCGACTATGCGGCCGAAAACGGACAGATCAACGACACCATTGCAGAGCGCGACCTGTTTGACACGCGGCTCATGGGCTGCGTCACCCCGCGCCCGTCCGAAGTTGTCCGGAAGTTCTGGTCACTCTACGCAGAATCACCGAAAACGGCGACCGACTACTTCTACAAGCTGAGCCAGGACTGCAATTATATTCGCAGAGACCGCATCGCGAAGGACGAACATTGGGTTTCCAATACGAAGTACGGTGAACTCGAAATCTCCATCAACCTTTCAAAACCAGAGAAAGACCCGCGTGACATTGCTGCGGCAAAGCTGAAAAAGGCGTCTGGATACCCGAAGTGCCTGCTCTGCGTCGAAAACGTCGGCTATGCGGGCACGATCTCGCACCCGGCACGGCAGAATCTCCGCGTCATGCCGGTCACGGTCAACGGCCAGCCGTGGGGCTTCCAGTATTCGCCGTATGTCTATTACAATGAGCACGCGATCGTGATGAACACCGAGCATACGCCGATGGTCATTGACCGCTCGGCGTTTGATAAGCTGTTTTCGTTCGTCGAG